>PPYE01046149.1_pt1 | contig 248914 bp, 224 predicted proteins | sample 1559881 | NCBI WGS metagenome assembly PPYE01 (sample SAMN08240022, study PRJNA423297) | Human gut metagenome, whole genome shotgun sequencing project. | reverse complement strand
GCGGTACCTACATTGTACCATGATTTTTCTTATAAGGAATTCTCATTTTGACTTGTACTATTTATATTCTAGCACCATGTAAAGAAAATGATATTTTGGATATGGATAGATAAAATAAAGGAAAGTATAAGGCGGTACAATAAATTATGAAATATATTTTTAAAACCACAAAAGGATTCCGAACTTACATGTGCATATTATTTTTTTTGGTGATTTCTACCACTATAACAGGTGCAACATTTCCGTATATAATGGGAGAAATCGTTGATCAGATTTTTTATGTTCGCAAAATGGAAAGTTTTTTACTATGGTTCTTATTTTATGCAGTATTATACCTATTAAATCAGTGTTTACATGGTGCTTTGAATTATATTTGGGCATATTTAGAAATAAAATATGTTGTGGAAATTCGAAAAGAATGTTTTAAACATCTTCTTAAATTAAAGGCAGATATTTGGACTAAAATGAGAAGCGGAGATGTTATGAGTAGGATAGAGGAAGACACTGAAAGCTTTTTGGAATTTATTCATAGAAGTTTATTCTATGTTTTTGCAAATACAGTTAATCTGTGTATTTCAATTGGATATTTATTTTATGCTAATTTTATGATGGGAATGGTTGCAATTGTAATGACGCCAGTACTGGTTTGGTTCATTCGTTATTTTACAGAAAAATTAAAGTGTAAACATCAAGATGTTAGTGAACAAAGAGGAATGTTAGAATCTTGGGTGTTAGAAATGATGGTTGGAATAAAGGAGTGGAAAATATTAAATGCGGATGAAAAAATAAAGTCGGATTTTTATAATAAATTAGATATGTTAATCAAAAAAGAAAAGATGATTTCATATGTGGAAATTGAAGCTGATAGCGTTAATCAGATACTTCTATTGGCCGGACAATTATGTATTTATTTTATTGCAATTCAAAAAATCTCAAATGAAACTATGACAATAGGACAATTTATTACATGTATGACATATTTTTCTTCGTGTGCAGCTTTGTTTAATTCACTGGGCTTAAAAATTAAAGATATTAGTAAAAACTGGATACGGATAAAGAGAGTTGAGGAAATGATGTTATGGCCGGAAGAACATGATGAAAAAGTTAAGAATATAAAAATATTAACAGGAGAGATTTTGTTTAAAGATGTGTCTTTTGGATACGGAAATAGAAATGTTTTAAGTGATATAAATTTAAAAATTAAAGGGGGAGAAAAGATCGCGATTATTGGAAAAAGCGGTGAAGGTAAAAGTACATTACTTCAATTATTATATAGGTTATATGAACCGAGTTCGGGAGCAATTTATGTGGATGGGAAAAATTTAATATCATATGATCGTTCAAATTTGCGAAGCCAAATTGCAGTAGTGCATCAAGAAAGTGCATTGTTTGAAGGAAGTTTAAGAGAAAATATAACTTTTTCAAATGATAAGTCACAGGATATACGAATTAAATGCATTTTGCAGGGATTACAAATGCAAGAACTGATTGAGAATTTGCCAGAGGGATTAGATACTATAATTGAAAGTAATAGTCAGAAATTATCTGGCGGACAAAAGCAAAGAATTGCAATTGCAAGATGTATTTATAGAAAGCCTACAATTTTAATTTTAGATGAAGGAACTTCTGCCTTAGATAGTAAGACAGAAAAAAAAGTTCTTTCTTTTATAAAAGAAGAACTTCCCAATACAACAATTCTTTCTGTGGCGCATCGTTTTTCAGCTGCTTTAGTAAGTGATAGAATAGCTGTTATGGAGGGCGGAAAAATTAGCGCAATAGGAACATCTGAAGAATTAATGAAAAGAAATGAATTGTATCGCTTATTTTACAATGAATATGCTAACGCAATATTGGAGGCTGAAAAAAAAGATGAAGAAAAATTTTTGGCAGTTAAAATATAGGAGAAAAATAATTTTATATGTGCTTTTAAAATTTATACTTTTAGGAATAGGATTACTACCTCCATATTATTATATGATTATTTTAGAAGAAGTAATTATAAAATATAGGTTAGATTTATTTGCTTATATTGCAGGATTATATATTGTGACTTATATCATGAAATTTATAGTACAATTTTGGAGTAAATTTATCTATAATAAGATTTTCCCTGAAATAGAAATGGATTGCAAGAATCAAGTGATGAAAAAATATTGTGAACTAAATATTGAAATATTAGAGCAATATACAGCAGGAGAATTGCAGGAACGTGTATTGCAAGATTCAAAAAATATTTCCTTGTACTATTTGAAGAATGTAGATAATATTATTGCTAGTATTAATGCCTTATTATATGCAATTATTCTATTGAAATTAAATTGGATAATGGCAGGGATAAGTTTTTTGATTCTCCCACTATCCTTATTTACAACACGATATATTAGAGGTAAATCAAATGTGGCATATGAGAAAAAAAGAGATTTACAGGGCAGATATAATAATTTTATGATTAATACAATGTTCTTTTGGAAGGAGATTAAGTCTAATCGGCTAGAAGAAAAACAACAAGAAATATTCCTGAAGTATTGGAAAGATATGGGGGAGGCCTTCGTGCAAGCTCATATATTTTGGTTTTTGAATAGATCATTTATTGCATTCAAAGATACATTTCTTACTAAAATGGGATTATATTTAATAGGAGGAATATTAGTTATCTATGAATTAGCAACAGTACCGATATTATTAACTTTTATGGAATATTATTCTGGTTTTGTAGAACGATTAATAGAAATGTCGGATATAAAGATAATGCTGGGAGAACAAGAGGAATCATTTAAGCGTGTAGAGGAAGTTCTATCGAGTCCATCTAAATATAAAAAAGAGTATATTGAACATTTTGAAAATTTGCAAATTAGGAAGATATATTTTTCCTATCAAAACCAAAAGGTATTGGATGAATTTTCATTGCATATTGATAGAGGAGAAACAGTTGCTATTATAGGAAAAAGTGGCAGTGGAAAGAGCACTTTAATTAAAATTATGGCTGGATTTTTAAAACCTCAATGCGGTGAAGTTTTATGGAATGGAAAGAGAATGGAAGATATTTCCAGAAATGAATTATATAAAAAAATAGGATTTTTGATGCAGGATTCTCGACTATTTAATTTATCTATTCGAGAAAATTTGCAATTTGGAAAACAAGATGCGTCAGAACAGGAGATGATCGAGGCCTGTCAACGTGCAAATATTTGGACATTTATCAAAAATCTTCCTATGGGATTAGAAACATTGATTGGTGAAAATGGTGTTCGATTGTCCGGAGGGCAGAAACAGCGAATACAGATTGCAAGATTATTTTTACATGATCCAGAGGTGGTTATATTTGATGAAGCGACATCTGCCCTCGATTATAAAAGTGAAAAAGAAATTTTAGATATTTTATTAGAGAATTTACAAGGTAAGACATTTATTATGGTAACACATCGAGAAAATTTAATTGCCAGATGTAATCAGATTATAAGGATTGAAAGGGAGAGAGGGGAAATATTAGTATAAATTTGCATCAGCAAATATTGAATTGATTATATCATAGTAGAAAAACTCATGAAAACAAGATTATTTAATAAAGCGAGATAAAAAGAAAGGAATATGCCGTGTGATTTTATAAAAGGCGTATAGGAGAGACATGATAATTGAAAAAAAATTATACGAACCAATGATTCATACTATACCAGATGATTGCTGTTTATTTTCTCTCTTGAATGTGGAAGATGAATTTGCAAAAAAAATTATTATGGAAAATTATATTAATTTTTATGCTTTTAAAGATCGGCAGTATGGAAATATTGTGTTTAGATTTGAAAATTTTATGAATTATGAGAGTATTTTGGGGCTAGAAAGATGTTTTATTCCAATTGGAATGCTGAAGAAATATTATGGAAATTTAAATATAATTGTCCAATTGCTTTCTGAAGATTATGCAATAATGTTACCTGTTTCAAGGAAATATATTAGTTTTTATAAGAGCAATCCGGAGGGAAATCACCTTCTTCTTATATATGGGGTAGATACTTATAAAAAGATATTTCTATGTAAGGATTTTCAGGGGCGTAAATTTACTAAGTTTCAGGTTACATTTAAAGAAATGATGGATAGTATAGAAAATTATGTTAGGCCATTTCCAAAAGAATCAGACGGATTATTAGCTTTTCGAATTAATTTTAAAGAATCGCCGTGTATTGATTATGCTAAGGTTTATTTGGAAAATTATAAGATGAGACAACAATATTTTTCTGGAGACGTTGGATATGGAGTCGGTGCCATAGATTTAGCTCTTTATGATGTGAAAGTTCGGCCAGAAGAATACATTTTAGCAGAGCGATTTTTTAATTTAATATGTTATTTATTTGAATCAAGTAAATTGTTTAAGTTTCGTTATAGTGTATTGAAGAATGAATTAAATAAGATGGAGATAGGTATGGAAGATGGCGAAGATATTATAAAAAAATTATATGGAGATACGAGTAATGTTCTTTTTAAGATTGAGAAATGGCATCTAAAAGGCATTAGTACATCTGGTCTAGTATTGGAGGAGTTACTTAAAAGATTATATATGTGTAGAGAGGACTTTTGTTGGGTTACAGAATATTTTTGCAATCAAATATCTAAATTGAAAAAAAATTTATAAATGGATGGATAAGATATTTACAAGTAATAAAAGGGTAAACATAGAATGCCACCAAATTGCAACTCCCGTGCCATTGACACCAAACTTTCCGCCTCCTATAATGATATCATCCGATCTTGGCAATGGTCGTGAATGAAAAAAGCTTCCTGGTAAGAAACAGTCTGTGTGAAATCCTGCAGGCTGTTTCTTTTTTGCCTAAAATACGGCTGTAGCATGAAAAATTTCATTCCGGTCAGGCTGGGAGGAAATGGAAGGAGGGAAGGATAAATCAGGAACAGATGAGTGAAAGCCCGGTCGGACAGACCGGGTATTTTTGTGCAAAGGAGGACGACAGGTGGATTTCAAAAGAAAAGACGAATACGATCCGGCGCTGGAAGATGGATTCCAGGAGGATTCTGAGATGGTGGAAACATCCGGAGACAAAGGTGGGATGACAAAACGTGTGGCAGTGCTTGCCGGGATTGGCGTGCTGGCGGCAGCGCTGCTGATCGCAGGGCTTGTAAAAGGATGCGGCGGCAGGAAAGGGGAAAAACCGGATGGGATGCAGGCTGTTTTTGAACAGTATCTGGAGGAAGACGGGAATGCTCTGGATGCATTGGACTCCCTGAGTGAGGCAGAGCAGCAGAAAGTGATCTCAGCGGCAATTTCCACACTGGAGCGGTTAATCGGGGATGGCAGCGGTAATTATGATCGGGAAAAAGTTGTTTCAGAACTGGAGCAGGTATTGTCAGACTTAAATCTGGGGCTGCCGGAAACTACAATCCATACGATTGCGGAAAAGCTGGTAGAGCTGTATACGAACAATTACGAATCCGCATACACGGAAGTGGAAAAAAATAATAATTCCATAAAGCAGCTTGGGGATACAGTGACGAAGCAGATGCAGGAGAACCTGTATACGGTTACAGATTATTTGACACAGCTGGACACCCAGATCGTGACGAATCAAAGTACACTGGAGCAGGTGTTAAATTCCAGTCAGGAGCTGGGGGATAATGTGACGCAGCTTACGGAAAAGACGGAGGCAATCCGGAACCAGTTATCCAGTACGCTGACGGAGATTAAAACAGAATTTGGAAATGTAAGCACGCAGCTGACCCAACAGCAGGAAAAGCTGGATGCATTTTATGCAAAGTACGACCAGAACAGTGAAAAAATCAATTCAGGCATTACCAATATCCAGAACAGTATCACAGATACGAAAAACCAGATTTCTTCCACGGAACAGAAAATCACGGATGTGCTGGCGGATATGGAAAAGAATAATGTAACACGGCAGAACGAGGTCAGCCAGAAGCTTTCTGAAGTAAACCAGCAGATCAAAAATACACAGGACCAGCTGACAAAGCTGGAGAAAAATGTGCAGGATGCGCTGGAAGAGCTGGATGGGAATATGGAAGAGCGGCATGAGGAACTGGTGGATATTCTGGAAGATATGGAAAAGACCCTTCAGAAGGCGCTGGCAGAGCAGTTGGAATCCATAAAGAACGGATTTTCTGAATTGGAGAAATCCTTACAGGATTCATTGGCAGAGCTTCAGGAAAATTTCGACCTTTCTGTACTGGAACTGAAAGGAAGGCTGGACAATATCCATGAGCAGATTGCAGCGGCACAGAAACAGATTGGAGAAACACTGATGTCGATGGATGAAAAAAGAGACCTTCAGTATGAAGAAATCATGGCTTCCATCCAGACGGCGGTGGCAGAAATCAATCAGAATACAGAAGCGGCTTATGCAAGACTGGAGCAGTTGATCCTGGAGTTGAAGGCAGATGGGGATGCTGACCATACGGAAACTCTGGGGATGTTGGAGCAGATGCAGGGAAGTCTTTCTTCTGCCATTACGGATAATTTAAACCAGATCAACGCCTCGTTTTCAAATCTGGATGCAGAGCTGAAAGCGTATTTTGAAAAGCTGGAGAACAGCCAGGGGGCAGGACAGGAAGAAATCGGCAATGCCATCGGGCAGCTGGGGGACAACTTAAAAGAAAACCAGCAGGTGCTCGGGGATGCGATCACAGCTCATGATGCAGCCAACAAGAGCGGTCAGCAGGAAATTAAAGATGCCATCGGTGATCACAATTCCAGTGTGATGGCAGGACAGGAAGGACTTACCAATGCGGTAAAGGTACATGATGAAGGAATCCGTGGTTATCTGGAGGAATTGAAGGGGCTTATGACAGAAAAACTCGACCAGGTTTTTCAATTTGTGAGTAATGGTAAAAAGCTGTTGGCATCCGCGTTGCTCACAAAAGGCGTTACCGTTGCAGAGGATGCCAGTTTTCAGGAGTTTGCCGACGGGATTTTAGCCGTGCCCCAGAAGTTGGTGATTGGTGTGGAAGAAGTGCCGGGCGAGATCGTTTATGAATATCATTATCATGTGGATGCGGACGGGACGCAGGTTGGCGAGGTGGCAACAAATGAAAAAGAAGGCGGCTGTTATACAAAAGCCGTCTATCACACACACGGAAATTCCTGTTACAAATGGACCCATGAACATAACAATACCTGTAAGTCCCATCCTGTCTGGGTAGACTGGGTACCGGGAGTGGAACCTTACTGGGGGCTGGTCTATGAATGCGGGGAGCCGCCGAACAAACGCGGAGATCTAATCTGTAAGCTGCCGACTTCGGAGGATGGAAAGCCGATCCATTATGAATTGGGATGCGGTCTTTCTGACGGGCAGATTATCGGCGCCCACATCGTATACGAAAAAGGGGAGACAGAGGTTTCTTCCTACCGGATTGAGAAAGGCAGCGATGAAAAAATCCTGACAGAGACGGGGAAGGAATATCCGATCCCGACGGATCCTCCTGCAGATGGGGAAGGGCAGGAGGAAGAGACGGAAAGTGTGAGTGTTCCGGAAGGAGAAACAGAAAATGATATAGAGACCGAAGAAACGGAATCCCTTCCGGAGACCGAAGAAACGACTGAAAGCCAGACGGAAGAAAGCCTGAACCCTGAAATTCCGGAGACGGAAGAAAGCACGGAGGAAGAGGAGACAGGACTGCAGGAAGAGACGCAGCCTGAAACAGAAACGGCATTGGATGGGGATGCGGTCAAAACAGAAGGAATCAGAGAAAGTACTGAAAGCACAGAAACCGAAGCTGATCCAGAAGAGGGCATGGAAAAAGAGGAGGCAGCATGATGGCAGATATGGGAATCCTTACAATTTCTTCAGAAGGACTGCCGGGAGCATATGGGCAGGAAAACGGTGGCAACTGGCACGAGATTATGAACGGGTGGCGTAACGGGAAAATTCTGACAGGCACCTTATCCGGAATAGAGAAGATAGGGGAATGGAATGTGGCAGTTGTGTTTTTTGCTGGATACCGGATTCTGATCCCGATGGAGGAAATGGGAATCGATTTAAACGGGGACGGTCGGGAACAGGCGGATACTTTGAACCGGCAGATCAGGATCGCCAACAATATGCTGGGGGCGCAGATTGATTTTCTGATCCGAAAAGCTGACGAGGAGGCAGGAAGCATTGTGGCGTCGCGTCGGGATGCTATGGAGAAAAAGCGGAGGACATTTTACCTTCCGGAACCGGATTCGGGGAAAACGCCGCTGATCTATCCGGGGCGGCGTGTAGAGGCAAGAGTTATCGCAGTGGCGCCGAAGGTCGTGCGGTTGGAACTGTTCGGCGTGGAGGTATCTGTAAGGATCCGGGATATGTGTCAGGAGTGGCTTCTGGATGCGTCAGAAAAATATGCGGTCGGGGACGTTGTTTTGGTAACAGTAGTTTCCGTAGAGGGGACGGAACCGGAAGAACTGCATGTGAAGGTTAATGCAAAAGGGGAAACGGACCGGATTGCAAGGGCGAGCCTGATGAAATGCAGCCGCCAAGGAAAATATTCCGGCATTGTAACAGATACGAGCAGGGGGATCTATTTCCTGCGGCTGGATATTGGGGTCAATGCGGTAGCGCATTCTGCCAATACACAGGTGCAGCCGGCGAAAGGGGACCGGATTGGATTTGTAGTAACGCGGATCAACGAGGAAGCCGGATCGGCGGAAGGAATCATCACACGGATGATCCGGCAGGCAGGGAAGGAATAGCACTTTGACCGGATGGAAGGAGGTTGCCCGGATGCTGTTGTTGCCAGATCGGGAAATGCTGCTTGGCAGGATGAGGCGCAGGGAACTCTGCCATAGGGGGTGGCGGGCTGCGTTTTTGGGGACATGTATCTGTCTGCTCCTGTATTGCTTCGGAATAGTGGAAACACTTGCGTTGTATGAAGCAGGTGTGGGGGCGTTGGTCACGGCCGGACTTTTTGGAAGTTGGTGGAGACTGCAGCTAGAAAGCCGGATGCTTCCAGAGTGCTTTATCCGGCTGGAAGAAAAACGGATCATGATCCGTCAGGTTTTGCTGTCAGGGGGAACGGAGACTTGCAGCGCAGCGTATCGGCATATCAAAAAAATAGTTCCGGCAAAAGGCAGGAAACCGGCTTTTTATCTCGAACTGGCAGAAGAACTGGACGGGGATCAGGGAAGCTTTATCCGGGAGGGAGACCGTACCGGGAGAAAGGTATTTCTGGTGCGTTCAGAAGGATATCGGCGGCAGGAATTTATCCGGGTCTATCGGGAGCTTTGCTGGATCCTTCCCAAAGAGGTACAGCCGGAAGGCGGGACAGAGAGAGGACGGTGGAAAACAGGAGAGCCGGATATGCGGGAAATCTGTTTTTACCTGATCCCGATATTTTATTTGATTCCTGCTATAGTCATTACGATATGATGTTTTGTTATAGGAAACTGCCGTTTTACAACACAGACAAAATGGGAAATGCAGAAAAAAGCATTTCCAGAATAAAAAGAAGGAGAAATGCGAAATGAAAAAAAGTACAGGGACAGTGAAATGGTTCAATTCCCGCAGAGGTTTTGGATTTGTTGCAGATGAAAGCGGGGCAGAATATTTTGTGCATTATTCAGACATCCAGATGGAGGGGTTTAAGAACCTGCATATGGATCAGGAGGTAGAGTTTATCCCGGGAGAAGATGAACAGGGAAGAACAGTTGCCTATGAAGTTGTGCCGGTATAAATGAAAAAATAGGAAAGCGTTGTAACGATCTGAGGGATTGGCGGAATAAAGTAGAAAGAGGGGATAATTTCCTTTTCTGGTTATTTTATTCCGAAAAGAAGTATCGGCACACTGGCGGAGCCAATCGGAGTTTTTTAGTCCGGTTAAGCTCCGCTTTTTTGATATATGGGGTAACGGGGAAGGCAGCTTAAGGCAGGGACTGCAGCTTTAAGCAGGTTGCTGTCAGTGCGGTCCGGGGGGATATTGTCAGGTGGGGACTCAGTGCCGGAGCCCTCCTTTTTGGTGGTTTCCAGAGAGCAGATAAGACCAGAAAAGGAGAAAGTTCATGGATGAGATACAAAGACGTTTTACAGCATATCTGTTGGTAGCGCTCGATAATCAGAGAAGCAGCTATGTGAAAAAAGTGAAAGGGTATCAGGATCATATAGCGGATAGTGAGGATGCATTGGAAGCAGGATTTTTGCAAATGGAACGTGAGCGCGGGACATTTGAAAAAGGGGTTTTGGACGAATATACAAAAAATAGTTGCCTGCCGGAATGCAGTGATTGGATGGAAATTGTAGAGGATACGAGCCTGATCACACGTCTGAAGCGATTAAAAAAGAAGGAGCAGCAGATCGTATTCCGATATTTATTTTTAAATCAGGATTTTGAACAGATCGGCGCAGCGATGGGAAAGACTGCCATGCAGGTAAAGCAGTCTTACTATTATGCAATCCAGAAGATGAGGAGGAAGCTGGGATGAACTTTGAAGAGGTTTTAAGGCAGGCTAAAAGAGGGGATAGAAAAGCGCAGGAGGAAATTTTTATGCAGTACCGTAAGCTATTATTAAAAAAATCTTATGTGTGGGGGAGTGCAGATGAAGATCTGTTTCAGGAGCTGTCCGGAATCCTTTTAAAATGTATCAGAAGGTTTGAAGTGTAAATCAGAAAACAGGGCCGGTTCCAGCACGGGCCGGCTCTGAAAATATGGATATATGGCGAGAAGATACAGATTATATTATGTGGAAAAATGTAGATAATACAGTGATTAAAAAAAAGTGATTTAAAATAAAGTAGACGTTTAGAATATTTCGTGATACTCTATAAATAACCTGACAGGCATTATAAGTTGCAGGAATAAAAGAGCAAGGAGACAGGAAAATGGCAAGAAGAAAAAAGAACATGACATGGGAAGAAGAGCTGGAATTTTTAACAGGTGAGATCGCGACAAAGGAAGCAGAAGTTAAGAGCATGAAAGCCCGGAAAAAAGAGATTGAGAAAGAACTGGAAGCAGCGGAGCTGCAGAAGCTGTATGCAGCAATCAAGGAATCCGGGAAGACAGTAGAAGATGTGATTTCGGCGCTGAATTGAGTAAGATAAGCGCATTTGAAGGATGAGATTATTTGAAAATATCAAATAAGTATATATCAGGATGAACCTGAAAAAAAAGGTAAAATATCAGGTATTTATGAGGTGTAAAGGGATCAGAGTGCGATAGAGTCTGATCCCTTTACTATTAAAGAATTATAGATAGTTTAAGGACGGTATTTTTCGATGAGGAAAGAGGATTTTTAATTTTTAAAGCAGACAGGTATTCTTAAAGTAAAATCAAATAGGAATATGGATTTAGATGGAAGGAATAAAAACGATGTGTTTCACATAATATAAAGAGGGTATATTCATCCTTGACAGCAGCATTTGTTAAGGATATACTATACCTAGTGATCGCACTACGGAAACTTGAGAAGCCCGTAGTCCGGAAGGCTCCCGTAGGGGGCCTTTCGTTATTTTGGGGAGAAAAATAAAGGCGGCGGAACAATGGAGAAAAAAAGATTTTTAACGTATGATGAGCAAATTGCCTTCTTAAAGAAAAAAAATCTAAAAATACAGAATGAGGAGTATGCTAAAAAGATACTGTTTAAAACCGGATATTTTCCGTTGATCAATGGCTATAAAGAAGTATATAAAAATTCCATAACAAATCAATTTCAAGATGGCATCACGTTTGAAGATATTTATGAATTGTATCAATTTGATTATGATTTGAGAAGTGTTTTCATAAAGTATATTTTAATAGTAGAGAGAAACATCAAATCTTCTTTATCATATCATTTTTGTCTTACATATGGTGATTCACAGAATGATTATTTGGATATGAAGCATTATGATTATTCAGGAAAGAAAAAAATGATGATTGAAAATATGTTAAAAATCATGAAAGGTCAGCTTAGAAACGATAGTGATTATGTGTATATCCGACACTATATGACAAAATACAAATATGTGCCGTTATGGGTTCTGTTAAATGTGCTGACGATTGGACAGTTATCCAAAATATATAGTTGCCAGAAAGGTAGGGTACAGATACAGGTTTGTCGGGATTTTGGATCGATTAAGGTCAATGAGATGGCGAAGATGCTGGCAGTTATGACAAAGTTTAGAAACGTATGTGCCCATAATGATCGTTTGTTTGATTTTCGTACAAAAGATGCACTATGTGATATGGAAATTCATGAAAAACTTTCGTTACCAAAAGAGTTTGGTCGATATATGTATGGAAAAAATGACTTATTTGCACAGCTGCTCATTTTGAAACTTTTGTTGCCGGAAGATGAGTTTAAAACATTATTTCATGAATTAAAAGTGTGTTTTCGAAAACATTCGGTACATGGGGAAGTCCTTGAAAAAATGGGATTTCCAAATGACTGGGAAAAAATTAAAAGGGTTAAAAGGTAGATAGAAACTGAATAGATAATATGAGGCAGGATATATTCTTGTAAAGAGGAAAATATCCTGCTTGTTTTGAATATAGGAACGGAGGATGATTTATACCAATGACAGTTCAAACAATATTATCAAAGTATTTGGCAGAAATACAAAATCTCTATGGTTTGCATTTAAAAGGCGTCATTCTTTATGATTCCTATGCGCGGGGAGATTTTACAAAAGATTCAGATGTGGATATTTTGATTTTGGTAGATTTGGCTGATAGAGAGATAGAAAAATATTCGGATGAACTTGCAGAAATAGGATTTGATTATAATGTTGCATATGGCATATGGATGATGCCTGTGGTAAAAAATGAGGAACATTTTGAGTACTGGGTAAAAGCATATCCCTTTTATGAGAATATTCAGAAAGAGGGAATAAAACTTTATGAATCAAAGAGCAGATAGCAATGGCTACAGATAAATCTATTGAAGAGACAGAAGAGGTTCTTGGAAAAAGAGGATTTGTATTTCAATAATTACCAAATAAAGTCAGATAAAGAGGAAGGGGACAGTGATTTATCCGCTACCTAATGCAAAAAAGTCCCATATCAGTCGCAACTTAGGAAAACGGATTGACATCGTCATTCCCGGCAGATAAGCTGAAAGGGTAAGAAGTTTGTGAATCCGTTTTTCAATGCTGACACGAAGCAGCGATCCGACAGGAAAGAGAAAGCGGAGTCATTTAAGGAGGTTCCGGTCTGTGCCGGAAAGAAAATTTTTGCCGCAAGGCATCAACCATGGAGAAAGGTTCGCAGAAGCAGAGGAAGCTTCTACGGACTTTTTTTGTCTGTGACAGAAGAAAGGAGGATAGGAAAATCAGGAGTGCAGATTGCCTCAGGTATCACGGAAAAATCAATAGGATGAAGAACTGTGGAAAAGGAAGGATTAAAACAGAACGGGAAGGTTTTGTATTCCTTCTTTTTTCATGACTGCAAACAGGGTAAAAGGAGGAGCAAAATGAAGATTGCAGTGTGTTGGGAACGAGTAAATGAAATCTCGGTAAAAGAGCTTTTGGAAATGGCAGAGGATGGTTATGAGTTCATCCTGCAGGATGGAAGGATATCCGGAATTTTCGTTCCGGGGTTGGAGAACTAGGAGAAATGGAAAGGAAAGTGGGATGGAAATTAGAGAAAAAAAAGAAGAGCCTGTTACAGAAATCGATTTAGAAGATATATCTGTAAATCATGTGCGGTATCTGAAAGAATTGGAGGTAATGGTCCGGATGGCGGCATATGGCGCAGAGAGGGAATGGGAATCGGAAACAGGAATGATTCTGATGCTCATTTCTGGGTGCTTAGAAAAATTAGTAGAAAGCGGGACAGAATTAAAAAATATGCTCGCCCAATATTTTGCCAATCGGGAGAAATGCAGGGAGGAAACTGCGGATGTTATACTTTAAGGATGATTTTTTTGCAGGATTTGTCCGGGAAGAAAAGATGATGGAATTTTTGACAGAACTGGAAGAGCGGGCAGAATGGCACCGGATTTCGGCAGATAAGCTGGAGATACTTCCGATAGAGGAAGGGACCTGTATTGATGTGGAAGTGGAGGAAGAAGAAAGTAAGGAGATTGTGAAAGATACGTGCCGCCATACAGGATTGATGGTCCGTTTTGAAAAAGGCACTTATCCAGTAGGAAATACAGCTATGAAAACGCTGGAAAACAGGGCGCGTATCTCGGGCAAGGCACTGTCACTGCTTCCGAAAGAGAAACTGGCGCGGATTTTAAATGAGTGTCTGGAGGTATCCGGCGGGACAGCGCTGGTGCGTATTGGGGAAGGAAAAGTGCGTGCCACGCATTCAGGCGCGTATAAGGTTTTGCCGATGCCGCAGATTTTTCATATAGCTTCAGAATCTATCCATGAAAATTATAGAGAAGTGCAGTTTGCCGGGGGAAGTTTTGAGCAATCCAGGGCAACCGCGCGATGGGAGATTCGGGACAGGGAACTTTTAGAGACTTATGAAAAACTGATGGCGACCTATGAAGGAAGGTGTCCTCAGCTTGCCGCACAGATTCGGGTAACAACATCAGACACGGCAGATAGCGGTGCAAATATCTTTTATCACCTTCTGGTAGGACCGGGAAAACGAAGGATTGCCATGGGAATGGCGGTAAAGATGGAACATGAAGGACAAAACAGCGTGGAAAGGTTTGCAGAAAACATGGAAACAACCTTCAGCCGATACCGTGAAGCAGCATGTAAGCTGGAACGGCTGACCCATGTGCAGATATCCTACCCGTTAAATGTGATGCATGGGATGCTGCAGAATATCCGGATGCCGGCGGAGCTTAGGGAAGAAACGATGAACCTGTTCATGAACACGAATGGACCGGAAAGCTGCACGGCATACGAGGTGTATTGCGGAATCTGTGAGAGCCTGTATCTGGCAGAAAGCAAGCATATGGGTACAGGAGCGATGCTGATGCTGGAGGAAGAAGTGTCGCGGTGCCTGACAATGCGTTATACAGCCTTTGATGTGCCGGGACGACTGGAGCGAAAGCTGGCGAAAAAAGAGAGGGCAAAAGCAGCGTGATGGAAGAGTGGAAAGAATGGGAAGTTTTTTTCAAGCAGGAGTTGGAGAAAAAGCTGGCAATCTTACAGAAAAACTGTCTGGCGGTGCCGGAAGCGGAACTTCGCACCCGGTATGGAAAGCAGTATTTTAAGCTGCGCAGGGATGTGGCAGGGCTGGCTGAAGAGTATGTGCGTCTGCATGTGGGCGGCGGAATCTGCTTTCAGGAAGAAGACCGGTCAATGGTAATACAGACGGTAAATCGTATTTTTGCAGAAGAGGATGCGTCAGGGCAGATGAGAGCAGCGCTGTATCAGGAAAGGGATATGGAACGTGTTATGGATATCGCAGAGCGGTTGCGCATCCGGGTATGGAAAGAGACAAAAAAGTGGCATTGCAGAAGATATGCCGCGTGAAAGGGGTAAGAGGATGGAAGGAAATCTACAGCAAAGGCTTTTGTATGTGCGGGAACAGCTGCCTGCATTGGCAAAGAAAAACCATAATGAGGAAGTCAGCTATGACTTTGTAAAGATCGATGATATTTACAAATACCTGACGCCGGCAATGAACCGGGCAGGGGTTTTAATGGATGTGGTGGAAGAACAGGCGACCCGTCATGATGAGGCAGGGAATCCTGTTTTTGTGTGCCGGCTTCCGGAAACCCCGTTCTGGATTTATGAAGCAGACTTAAAGGTTGTATGGAAAAATGCAGATGACCCGTCAGATGAGGAGGCGGTAGTGCTGCACGCCATCGGGACAAACGAGATGCCGGATAAGGCAAAAGGCAGCGCCTGGACGTATTGTTTAAAGTATTATTTCTTTTCTAAATTTGCGATTAATCAGGGGGCGGAGGACCCGGATATGAATCCGGCTGTCCACAGAGAGGAAAAGAAAGGTATGGAAAGAGATTTCCGCGGGACGCGGGAGAGTCAGGGAAAGCAGGAAACGGGTGAACGGATAGTACCGGCAGGACATTCAGAAGAAAAAAAGCCTACGGAGATTCTCACGGTGGAAGATGCGCGCAGCATGATGTGCAGTATCGGAATCAATAAAGGAAGGACGATGGGAGAAATCGCAGATGGACCTGACGGACGCAGCCGTATGGAATGGTTTGCATATTCCTATAGGGGAAAGGATTCCGGATATCGGATTGCGGCAGGCATGATTCTGGAGGCAATGGATGAAAATGAGAGGGATGTGGCATAGGGCAGGTGGTCTTTATGAAAATCTGGGATATCGGAGATGTGGCAGACTATCTGGGGATACAGCGTCTTTCAGGGGGCAGGGACAGCTTTGGAGTCATATGTCCTTATTGTGGAGACCGGCGAGGAAAGATGAATTTTTGTGTCCGGAAAGATGGAAAGACGATGAATGTATATCATTGCTTTCATTGCAATGCGTCCGGGAACATGCTGACGTTGTATGCGGACTTGCGTGGTCTGGAAGGTCCTGACCGCTGTAAGAAAGCATGGAAACAGCTTTCACGTCAGATGACTGGCTCAGAAAAGAAATGGGAGGACAGGAAAGAAAGCAAAAGTGAGCAGACAGGGCAGGCAGATGAGGCAGGACTTCAGGAAAAGGACAGGGTATACCGCTTTTTACTGAAACACATGCAATTGAGCCAAGAGCACCGCAGAAAACTGGAAAAGAGGGGATTGGGCGCAGAGCAGATCAAAGAACTCCATGCGGTGTCCGTGGAAGGCAGAAGCAGGATGGATGGCGAGCGTTTGGCGCGTCTGGCGTTACAGTGTGGATTACAGGTCAGGGGTATACCGGGATTTTTTCTGAATAGGAAGAAAAACTGGGATATCGCCTTTCCGAAAGATTCAGGGATATTGTTTCCTGTACCGGATGAGGATGGCTTGTACCAAGCGTTGCAGATTCGGATGGATGAAGAAAAAAGCGGCAGGAAATATCTGTGGCTTTCCAGTGCCGGATACCCGCACGGGGTTTCGAGCAGGAGTGTTGCTGCGTATTTTGGAGACATGGATGGAGAGGTTGCGGTAACAGAAGGCGCATTAAAAGCGTATTGTGCCTGGTGTTTCAGCGGGAAGCCTTTTATCGGGATTCCCGGCGTGGGGCAGACGGCATGTCTGGAATCTTTTCTTCAAGAAAAAGAAGGAAGCGGGCTTCGGGTGTTGGAGTGCATGGACATGGACAAATGGATGCCGGTGGTATGTGATCGGAAGGAAAGGCATTGCCTGGACTGCGCCAGTGAAAGAAAAGGAAAAGTATGCTGCCATAAGGAGCGCAAGAGAGACAACATACAGAAAGGGTGCAGCCGTCTGTACAGGACGTGTGGGGAACACAGGATACCGTGCAGGAGAGGAACGTGGCATATGGACCAGAGAGGATTATGGGACGGCAGCTGTAAGGGAATTGACGATTATCTTTATTCATGCAGACAGAAAGAAGGTGCTGCATGATTTTTTTCTGGTTTTTAGAAAAGGAGTCGGAAAAAACATGCGGCAGGATAGCAGCGAGACTGGAGAGGGCTCAGATTGAAGCAACAGAGGCAGTCATACGTCAGGTTGCAGCGTATCGGGCAGAAGGAATATTGCCGATGTTGACCGAGGCAGTGCTGGAAAAAAAGCTGGCATGGATTCGGGAAGCGAAAACTATCGGTGCATTAAAAGAAATCGCAGCGCCATGCGTGCCGCGGATGGCAGGGGATGGTACTTTTCAAGAAGGTCCCTATCATGTGCCGGAGGAAGAGATGATTCTCTGGTCGAGGATTTCCCTGGAGGTGCCGTTGAATGAAAAAGGATATCGTCGGTATGAAGAATTATTTTGCCGGATATTTCCGGAACAAGGAAAGGAGATTTTCCGGACAGGACGGTAAAAGAATCGCCGCATGGCGGCAGGAAGAGAGGACAGGATGAATCAATGTATTTTTGTAGGGAGACTGACGGGCGATCCAGAGATATGGATAGCGGAAAATGAGGCCAGGACAGTGATCGGGAAGATGTATATTGCAGTAGACCGAAAAGTAAAAAAAGATATGGAAAAGAAAGCGGATTTTTTTAAGTGCATCTGCTTTGGAAAGCTTGCGGAGTTTGCAGAGAAATATCTGAAAAAGGGAAAACGTATCGCCGTGAAAGGACGGATTGAAAATGAATCTTTTACGGCAAAGGATGGAACAAAGGTAAGCTATCCACAGCTCATTGTGGAAGGAATCGAGTTTGCGGATGGAAAGGATGAACCGGACCAGACAGGCAAAAAAGCGCAGGAGGAACCTCAAAATATGGAAAAGGGTTCAAAGGCTGGGAAGCAGAAATCGGCAAAGGGAAGCGAAGGGGCAAGGAAGACGGCAGGAAAGGAGCGACAGGCTGTCCCTAAAGCAGACAACAGATTTTTGGATACGGAAGAGCTTGGAGAAGAGGACCTGCCTTTTAATTGACAGAAGAGAGGATGGAAGAAAAATGGATAAAAAGAAAGGACAGAAAAAAGACAGACAAAGGGAATGGCGGATGTTGAAAAAATACCGTTTTGAATTGGAGCTGGGCGCGCTTTGTGTGGTGTTCGTGGTATGGAAGACGCATCCGTTTTTGATGGAACTGATAGGAGCTGTGCTGGTGGCGGCAGTCCCATCCGGGCTCCTGCTCCTTGCGATTTTTGCATGTACCAGCCGGATATGTGTACCGAGCAATAGGGCAGTAAAAAAAGGGAGCGGAAAGACAAAAAATAAGGAGCCTGATTTTTCTGAAAATACGGGATACTTAAAGGCGCGGGACTGGTATAACAACTATGGAAGGATGCGGATAGCCCGACTGATACGGGACCTTCAGGAAGAGGGGATACAAGAAGCATGGATACGTCCGGATGGAATCTGTAACGTGAATACGGAAAAAGGATATCGGCGCAGAGCAATCCTGACAGATTTTCCTTCCGGGCATATGCATGAGATTGCAAAATGGACAAAGGCAGAGCAGATAGCGGGAGCAAGGGTCAGTGGGAAATATATCAGGCTGTCTGTTCCGGAGAGGGCGTCATGATTACAGCATCACCGGTTCGGCGCGTGTACTATAGCGAACAGACAGGATATTCGGTCGTGGTCTATAAGACAAACGACCCGATTCCGCTACAGGCAGTTTCGGAATATTGTGGTACAATGCCCTGCTTTAAAGCAGCGGGACGGCAGCTCCCAGATACGGAGGGGCTGCTGGCAGAACTGGATGGGGAATGGAAAGAAAACAGGTATGGCTGGCAGATGCAGGTAAGTGCGTTTCGGACGTTCCTTCCCAAAACGCGGGAGGGGATAGTCGGATATCTTTCCAGCGGACTGGTTAAAGGTCTTGGGCCGGTAACGGCAGAACGGATCGTGGAGCGATTCGGGGAGGATACCTTTCGGGTCATGGAGCAGGAACCGGACCGGCTTTTGGATATCCGGGGGATTACCGCTGCCAAATTGGAGGAGATACGCAGCACTTTCTTAGAGAGCAGCAGGGTAAGAGAGCTGATGGCATACCTTGCGCCTTACGGAGTATCGGCAAACAGAGTCAGAAAGATACAGGAAACATTTGGGGAAAAAGCGGTGGATATCCTGAAGGAAAATCCATACCGACTGACAGAGGTTGCCGGGATGGGCTTTCTGACAGTGGACCCTGTTGCGAGAAAAATGGAAGGGCTGCAGGCGGACAGTATCGTGAGGCTGCAGGCAGTTTTGGAGCATGTGCTGAAACAGGCAGCGCTGTCGGGGCACTTATACCTGCAGGCAGGGGAAGCGGTACAGCAGGCAGGAATCTTGTTAGGGCGGCTTCAGACCCCTGTGGAAGAAAAAAAGATTCGCGATGCAGGGAACCGGATGGTAAAGGAAGGGCGGTTGAAAGCTTTTGACGGCGGGATTTATTTAAAAAAGAATTATCGGGATGAAGCAGTGGCTGCAAAAGAGACAGTGCGCCTTCTGGAGGCAGATATCCCTCAAGCAGATGTAAGGGAAGCGCTGGAAAAGGCGCAGAAGTTGGATGGCATTTGCCTCGGAGAAAAGCAAAAGGAAGCAGTGCTGAATACGTTTAAGAGCCCTGTATCCATTATTACGGGAGGACCTGGGAGGGGCAAAACAACGGTACTGCGGACGATCCTAAGGATTTTTAAGATGACTTGCCCGCAGGAGGACGTGCTCCTGACAGCCCCGACCGGGCGGGCTGCCAGGAGAATGGCTGAAAGCACAGGATATGCGGCTATGACGCTTCACAGGGCACTGGGGCTGACGGATGAGGGAGAAGAACCGGAAGATACGGGAATGATAGGAGAATCTCTTGTCATTGTGGATGAAATGACGATGGTGGACATGTTTTTGGCGGCGCGGCTTTTGGAGAGGATTCCGGAGGGAAGCAGGGTAGTTTTTGTGGGAGACGTAGACCAGCTGCCATCCGTGGGACCTGGAAATGTGTTTCGGGAGTTGATAGCCTGTAAAAAAATACCGGTCACTGTGCTGGATGTATCCTATCGGCAGAAAGACAACCAGCTTCTGTTGGAAAATGCGGAACTGATCAATACAGGAAAGACAAGACTGAAATTTGGAAAGGAGTTTCGGTTTATCAGGACAGATTCCCCGGAGCAGACGGCAGATTGTATCGTAGGATTGTACCGGGAACTGGCAGAAAAGGCAGGGCTGGAGGATGTGCAGGTATTGTCCCCGGTCAAAAAACAGGCAATAGTAGGAACACAGGATATAAACCGATTGCTGCAAGAGGCGGTAAACCCGGGAAATGGCGGTGTAGAAATGAGCTGTGGGGATGTGGTATTCCGGAAAGGGGACAAAGTCATGCAGATAAAAAATACGGAATCAGTCTCAAACGGGGATATCGGCAGGGTAGAGGACGTTTGGCTCGGAGAGGATGGAAAAGCAGAACTGTCCGTGACATACAGTGAGGACAGGAGTCAGGTGTATCGGGAAGAGGATATGGAAATGCTGGTGCATGCTTTTGCCATCACGGTCCATAAATCACAAGGATGCGAATACCCGGTGGTGATCATGCCGGTTCTCCCGGCTTTTTATCGGATGTTAAAGCGAAATATCCTATACACTGCGGTAACAAGAGCTTCAGCGGCGGTGTATCTTGTGGGGAGCACGGCGTCCGTGGTCCAGGCGATCCATCGGTCAGATGTGGAAAGACGGAATACAAAACTGGCGTTGCGTATCCGTCAGGAAATGAAGGACAGACAGAATGTAGCATGAAAGGACAGGCCTGACCGCCCGGGAAATATCCCGGGCGGTCAGACTGTCATAGGAAGGAGCAAGGATGAAATTATTGGAAAGCTGGACATTTTCGGAACCCCTGCCGGAGCCGGTAAAAACACTGGCAGAGGAAGAAGGCAGGAAGACTACGACCTATCTGGAACGATGTTCCGCATATAACGATATGAGGCGGACAAAAAAAGCAACGCTGCATGGACCGACCTTGCGCGGGATTGGAAAGTTCTTAGAGGTGTGGGAGCAGGAAAAAGGCGCAGCTGGACTGGTGTGCGACACAGAAGGGAAGATATTGTATTACTGTATGGAATACGACCATCCTGCAGGGCGGTGCGCATTTTTATATAATCCGGCAAATGGAGGTTTTTTCCAAAGACAGAAAAATACAGGGGAAAAATCTATTTCCAGACAGATAGGACCGGATGGGACAGATGGGAACTTCTGCATGATGATGCTGGCATTTGCAAGCTATGTAGAGGGCAGGATACAGGACCGGGAATTTTTGATAGAACTGGAACGGTACCGGAAGTGCAAGGACACGGATGGGGCTCAATGTATCGAAGCAGCTTATATATTGTGCGATAACTTTTACCGGAGGCTGGTACGAAGGCTGGTGCCGTGCAGCAGTGAGGTGGCAGAAAACGGAGAGATTGGGAGCTTGGAGGAAGAGGATTTTGGGATGTATGTGCCGGATGTGGTCTTAAAGGGACAATTCCAGCTTTTCCAAAGGGGGAAAGGGAAAAGACGTGCCGGAAAATGTACAGTAGGTGAGGCAATGGAGAAATACCACTGGGGAAAGGAGCTGGAAGAGGAGGAAAAAGGAAAAATACCGGATATCCCGGAAGATTATGTGGTATCTGCCAATGCGGAAAATATTTTAAGAAAGATTACGAAGACCGGGATGCGTAACTTCATGCTGCGCGGAGAAGCAGGAACAGGAAAGACCACGACGGTCCAGATCATCGCAAAATGCCTCGGGCTTCCTTATTATTATTTTTGTTGTGGGGAAGGAACAGAGGAAAGCGACCTGATTTCAAGTTATATGCCTAATACGGGAAAAAAGGCTGCGGAAACAGGGATAAAAGCCGATTGGAAAGCATTTATGATGGACCCGGCAGGAGTCTTGATGGAACTGACCGGGAATTATGAAGAAGGGCTTGGAATGCAGGAGGGCTTTGAAAAACTTCTTGGGGAAGCTTACCGGGCAGGAAAAAGGGAAGCGGAGATACAAAAGGATTTTGTAATGGTGGAATCGGAGCTGGTGCAGGGCTGTCGCAGACCTTCGGTAATTGAAATTCAGGAACCTACGGTCGTCGGCCGGGCAGGCGTTTTGGTAAAATTAAACAGCCTTTTGGATGACTGTGCGGCGGTAACGCTGGCGGACGGGGAAGTAGTGCGGAGAAATCCGGATACGATAATCATCATGACTACAAATACCGCCTATAACGGATGCCGTCCGATGAATCAGTCCGTACTGTCCAGATTAAACCTGTTAATCGATGAAGAGAGCCTGACAGAAAAGGAAATGGCGGAGCGGGCGGGAATCAGAACCGGATGCAGAAACAAAAAAGAACTTCTTAACATGGCAAAATTGTTAAATGGACTGAAGAAAAATTATGCGGATGTGATTGCGGCAGGCGGGATATGCGGATACCGGGAATACGAGGACTGGGTGCGCGCATGGATGGAAAGTGGGGATATGGGCGGCGAACTGAAAAGCACGGTTATCAGTAAAATGACAGATCAGGCAGATATCCAAACAGAAATTCTTGCATCCGCGAGGATGATGATGAAATGTCCGGCAGCATAAAAAGGGGAATCCGGGAATGGAGGAAAAATGAAGCAGGAAAATAAAAATCTGACAGACCAGCGTTTTTTTCTGGGAAGATGGTTTCAGGATTATCTTTTTGGGATGGCGAAAGGATTTTGCAGGAAAGGACCGGAAAGCTTGACTGTGGTGTGGAATCGGGACAGGATGGATGCCGGAGGCTGTACAGATGGCAAAAATATCCGTATCAATGCGGCGGCCGCAGCAAGATCGGGAAGCCGGGAACAGAAAGTGCTTGGCATAGTAGGGGTGGCGGCGCATGAGTGCGGACACATCAATTTCAGCAATTTTGAAAAGCGCAGGATTTACGCTTCCGGGATTCGGGAGGGGATATTATACCCGGAATTGCCAGAACCGAAAAATGAGCAGGAAAGGCAGGCGCTTGGGGAACTGCAGACATGCCTGAACCAGAAAAAGGAACAGGAACTGAGAGTGATCAGGGAAACGCTTTTATATCTGCACAATATTCTGGAAGATATGTATATCGAAGCAAGGCAGTGTGCAGAATATGGCGGGATTGCCCAAAAAGGTATCCGGTTCCTTGGAAGATGGGACATGGAACAGGCAGAGAGCATCCGGCAGATGCAGGAATACGGGATGGACAGCCTTTCCATCATGAAAAATGTCCTCCTGCAGTATCTTAGGACAAAAAAAGTAAATGACTGGGAGCGTGCAGGCGAGAGCTATATGGGAATGCTGGAACGGTGCAAAGAGACGCTGGATGAGGCGGTAATTTCGGTAGACGAGGATGTGCGTTTCAGGGCGGCAAACAAGCTATTGCTGATTCTGTGGGAGTTTGTAAAGGAGGCTTTTGGGCGGAAAGGAAACGGACAGAATTACCCGGAATATGAAGGCAGCAATGGAAAGGAGGAATGGAAAGAATCCAAGGCTGCAGATACAAAAGAAGAGGCAGAAAAAAGAAAACGTGAAGCTGCTGTGTTGGGTGGGAAACATCGGGAAAAGACAGCAGGAGAGGATGGATTAAAGGAAATCAGCGATGCAGTCGGAAAAATTGTGACGGAAATGGAACAGGAAGTGCTCGAGCAGGAATTAAGGGAGAGCATGGATAAGCTGGAGCTGGAAAAAATCCATGAAGGGCACAAACTGCGGATTATAAGGCCGGAGCCGACACCGGAACAGATTGCCCGATATGCAGTAATGAAGAAGAAGGTGGATGCGGCTGCAGAAAAAATGGTACGGTTGACTGCTCCGTATCTGGAGGAACAGGAAAGATTTCAGAAAGGGATGGTACAGGGGAAAAAAGTCTGTGGGAGCCAGATTTACCGCAGGGATGGCAGGATTTTTAGGAGCCGGAATATTCCGGGCGACCGGGACGCGGCGGTGGGGGTATTGATCGATGAGTCTGCATCCATGGATATCCATAACCGGATTGGCAGTGCGCGATATACCGCCTGTGTGATATACCGCTTTTGTCAAAGGCTCGGGATTCCCGTACTGATTCTTGGTCATTCCACAGGAATTGGCGAGAAAAAAGAGAGTGTTGAGCTGTATTCCTATGCAGAATTTGACGCATGGGACCAAAAGGACTGTTTTCGCCTTACGGGAATCTGTTCCAGATGGAATAATAGGGACGGAGCTGCCTTGGCGTATGCAGGGATGCGGCTTGGAAAAAGAGCTGAGGGACAGAAGCTTTTATTTGTTATTTCGGATGGGCTTCCTCTTGCGGAGGGGTATCGGGGGGAAGCAGGGATAGCGGATACCAGACGGGAAAGAGAAAAGCTGGAGCACAGAGGAATCCATGTGATGGCAGCGGCAATCGGGGAAGACAGGGAACTGATTAGACGGATTTATGGAAAAGGATTTTTGAACATATCGGATACGGAACGGATACCTGCGGCAATGGCGGGGATCATCCGGCAGTATATGGGAAAGTAGGTGAAAGGCTTGGAAAAGAATGGTGGAAAAACCGATTACAGCAGGATCACTTCGCGTCAGATCGCAGTATATAAGACAGATAAGGCACTTTTGGAGCTGGTAGACAGCTTGAAACCGGCGGGAGCTTCTTATCCGGCACACATCCATGCATCCGGGGAAGAGGATGAGGAAGGATATTCCCTGATCCGTCTTCAGATGGTGGATTATTCTGCAGGAACTGGTCAGAAGTCTGTCAGTGTGTATGCAAACATCAGCCCGGATGAGGCACTATACCTGTATTCCAGAATATTCAGCGGTGTGCAGACTTTTTTCATGTCCCGGCAGAAGATATTTGGGGAAGCAAAAAAAGAAGGGTATGCCAATGTGACAAAGCTTATGGTCAGCAGGTATGAAACAGACAGCGCTGGAAAAAAGCGGGCATATCCGTGGTCAGTCCAGATCCAGAACGGGATTGGAATCAAAGGGAAAAACAGCAACGGGGGGACATACTGTAAAAAGGATAGTTTTGTTTCGGATGGAGCTGCAGAAATCTTTTTAACGGATGCGGACATGTTCCACATGTTTTCGCGGGCAGAGGCATGGATCCGGGCATTTGAACGGGAACAGACAGGAAGAAAGCAGAGAAAGGAGAATTTTGGCAGTCTGTACCGGCTGCTCAGTAAGGAACTGGAAGGGCATTTTGCGGGGCTCTATCAGAGATTTGAGGAAATGGGGCTTTTGGAGCCAGATGAAAAGGCAGCCTGAATTTTTTAGAATCTAACTTATTGTAATGGTATCTATATTCAGGGACGATAAGAAAGATTTTATGATACAGACCAGTTTCAGATTTAAGAAATAAATAAATTCCCGGGTGTCGAAAAGGCAGCGGCAGGGCAGATATAAACGGATTGTTTGTACCTGCCCTTTTTATTCCCGTGAAAAATTTGGGGGAAAATTCAACTTGAGAGAAGAGGGATGTGTCTTCTGAAATAGGAACTTACTTCATATATGGAGGATTTGTATAATATCGAGATTTACCGGAGGAAAGCAGAATGGAGAAAAGACAGGGAGCATTGTATTTTGACAGGGAAGAGGAGCGCTATAATATTCGTTTCGGCTTGGAAGAATGTTATCATGGCCTGTACTGCGGGGAAGGGCTGGAGGTGCTGGTAGGAAAAAGATGGGTGCGTACCCGGATTGAAAAGGCAGCGGACTGGTATCTGGTTGGGATTGATACGGACTGGCTGGATGGGCTGCGGGTAAGGGTATGAGTAAGCTTGCTATTTACAAGTGCGGATAGTAAAATCACAGGTAACAGGGAGAGCATAGAAAGGGAAGGAATGACAACTGCAAGGAAGGGGCTGAACAGATGGGAAGATTCTTAAATCCGGATAACAGTGCGTTTCAGGTAGCGTTAAATTCAGAAATTTATGTTGATAAGACAGGACTGTTAGAATATACGAACAGGGTAATGGGGACAAAGCAGGGGTATATCTGCAACAGCCGTCCGAGACGGTTTGGAAAATCCATTACGGCTGACATGCTCACGGCATATTACAGCAGGGGTTGTAGTTCTAGAGAAATGTTTGAAAAATTAAACATTGGTAAAAGTACGGATTTTTTGGAACATCTTAACCGGTATGATGTGATTCATCTGGATATCCAGTGGTTTCTGGCAACAGTGGACAGCGTTGATGAGGTCATAAACTTTATTACGGACAGCGTGCTTGTCGAATTGCGGGAGAGTTATCCGGATGCTTTGCCGGAAGAGGTAAATACAGTACCGGATGCGCTTTCGCGGCTCAGGGAAGAAAACGGTCAGAAATTTGTTGTAATCATTGATGAATGGGATGTTCTGATTCGGGATGAGTCGGCAAATGGCAAAGTCCAAAAAGCTTATATTAATTTTTTAAGGGGAATGTTTAAAGGATCGGAACCGACAAAATACATCCAGCTTGCGTATTTGACAGGAATCTTACCGATTAAAAAAATCAAAACCCAGTCGGCGTTAAATAATTTTGATGAATTTACGATGCTGGATGCCGGCAGGCTGGCTCCATTTGTAGGTTTTACAGAAGATGAGGTAAAGACACTTTGTGAAAAATACCGGATGGATTTTGAACAGGTAAAAAAATGGTATGATGGGTATTGTTTGGGGGAATGCCATATTTATAATCCGATTGCAGTAGTAAACCTTGTAACAAAAGGAAAATTTAAAAGTTATTGGTCAGAAACCGGCACCTATGAGGCAATCGTGCCTTTGCTCAATATGGACTTTGAAGGTTTGAAAACAGCAATTATTGAGATGTTGGGAGGAAGTCGGGCAGAGATTGATGTATCTTCTTTTCAGAATGATATGGTAAGTTTTGCAAACAGGGATGATGTGCTTACGTATCTGATCCACCTTGGGTATCTGGGCTATGACGAGGATGCAGAGGCAGCATTTGTGCCGAATGAGGAAATCAGGCAGGAACTGACAAAAGCGATTAGAAGAAATGCGTGGGATGAAATGATCCAAAATCAGAGATGTTAGGATTGATTGTTGGAATATGCATATTTTTGTAATGGAATGGTAATTGATAGGGAGTGAGATGCTTTGTCAGAGTGTCAGAAACTTGAAAGGGTTTCTGGCACTTTTTAAATTCATTTGTATTAAATTTGACCAAAAATAAGAGGAAAATGTCGTTTCGTACATAATATATTGAATTCTATTTAAATTTATAAATAATAGAGATTAAATAGAATTTAATATGTTTCATAAGTTCGTTAGTATAGAGTCAAAGCCTAAAAAGTTCGATGATCTCCCAGATAGAGTGTGCAATAGTATCGGGGAAAGATAATATTTACGAAGATTTTCAATGACAAAGTTTTGGTAGTCAGCATGATTGCCGCAATTAGCAGAAAACAAGGAAATAGAATTCAATCGAAAAATGTTTTTTTGACTAAGAGTGAGAGGTATCACAATTTTCGATAGATTTGTCAAGCGATTTTGAGAAAAAAGTTCGGGATTTTATAAAAGAAGGAGTTGGAAGCCTTGATTTTTTTGATGAAGATTCTGAGAGATTATTGTAAAAAAAGAAGGCGAATCTGATGCACAATGATTTTTTTGTATCGTTTAGAAAACTATTATAATGTCATTAAAAAGAGTGATTTTTAATTGGTTTAAGTATATAGATGGAGAATTTCTTGCTAGTTGCAAGGAATATTAACCATAAATACATTTGCGAGGAGGTGAGATTATGTTTAAAATTTATGGAAAGCCTATTTTTAGAGGAAATAGGAAAATCAGTTTACGAATTGTAGCTGATAAGTATGGAGCTGTTTATGGCTCTATTATGTGATTCTTTTCAGCAGCCAATTGAATTAAATTGGCTGCTGAAAAAAGTGTTGATTATTGAAAAATAGTAGAGCAAAAAGAGGAGTGTATATTATGTTGGATAAAAATAAAATTAATTATATAGATAAATATTCAATATTGGAGCGTGAAGAAGAAAAATTAAAAATTGTAATTTGGCCAGATGCTCCTTATTGGATAATGGTGGAAGAAGAGACAGCGGAATTAATTGGATATATTAATGGACATACTTTGGGGGAAATTATTCAGCTTATTGAAAATGGTTTAAAGAAAAAAATTGAAGAATTAGATGTTATGGAGTTATTAGAACATCTTAAAATGGTTAATGTTTTACATCAGGAAGGAGAATTACGAGAGGAAGAAAAAAGTTATTATAGTTTTGTTATAAGATATTTAACCTTGAATATAACAGATACTTGTAATTTGTTTTGTCGGCATTGCTATATAGATGCTTCTAGTAAAAATCAAAAGTTTTTGAGCCTAGAATCTGTGAAGGTTATAATCGGAAAATTAAAAAAATTGATGGTTGATTCTTGCAATATCAATGTGTCTGGAGGAGAAGCATTAATGAATCCGGAATGTATAAGCATTTTAAAGTATCTAAAGCAAGCAGGATTCAAATCGTTGAATATTGTTTCTAATGGTACTTTGATAGATGATAATGTTGCGGATCAATTAAAAGAAATTGAAAATCTTTCAGTGCAAATTTCCCTGGATGGTGCAAGTAAAAGAGTGCATGAAAGAATTCGGGGGAAAAATACATATGAAAGGACAATAAATGGGATTAGAAAATGTGTTGAACGAGGAATACAGGTAGCACTTTCACCTATTGTTACAGAAGAATTATATGGAGAATTAGAAGAATATTTCCTTTTGGCTAGAAAATTAGGTGTAAGATCTGTTTTTTTGCAGCCTATTAATGAGGTTGGGAGAGCAAAAGAAAATGGATTAAAGCGGGTTGAAGAAGAAAAAGTTTTTAAAAAGTTTGTCCAGATATATAAAAAATATGATGATTTGGATCAATATATTCCAGGATCGTTGGATGTTCAGCATTTTACATCCATTAAGATGTTGGAAAAGTGTTTGTTTTGTGGATCAGGGGTTTCATCTTTGGCAGTTCAGCCAGATGGAACATGTTATCCTTGTCCTAATACGATCATACCGGAATTGAAAATTTGCAATATATTAACGGATGATATCGAAACATTATGGTTTGAATCTCCCATATTGGAAAAAATGAGAGGAATAAGTGTTAATAAAAACCTGCCTTCAAAATGCGCAGAGTGCGAAGTAAAACTTTTTTGTGGAGGAGGGTGCAGAGGTGTAGCGATAAAGAGTACAGGTAATCTATATGGTATGTCACCAGAATGTGAAACATCTAAGAAACGGCTTATTGAAATGATATGGACGGCAGCAAAAGAACCAGATTTATTTAATTATGAAGTGGAAAGAAAACAAAAAATTGATGAGATATTAGAAAATGAGATTGAGAAAATTACAGAAGGTAATTTTAGATTCACAAAGATAATACAGGAATGAAGATATGAAGGCAGAAAATAAAAAATTTAGAACTATTCAGCTATCGCTAGAGGCAATTGGAATTATATTTCATTATGTACCTATATTAGCGATTATAAAGATTGTGTTAGCAATGATATCGGGAGCAGGAACTTCTTGCTCCTTTTGGTTTATGCAGAGGTTAGTAGATGCAGTTAGTAGTAAGATTTTGAATGGAGGAACAATAGAGTATATTATTTCGGCAGGGATTGGTTTTCTGATAACGATGTTGATTCCAATCATATGTAGCAGTTATGTGGATGGTATGATACAGGTTGAAATGGAGAGGAAAATAGGTGAAAAATTATCAGAGGATATAATTGGAAAATTTATGAGGATTCCATATACGGATTTTGAAAGTACGGAATTTCAGGATACATTGATTCAAATGTCGCGAAGTCCGGATATGATGATTCTGAAGTTGTTTCAAAATACGGTAATAGCAATGCGATATTTTGTGATATTAGCAGGACTGACAGGGATATTTTTGAAAGCGGGAGTTGGGATTGCAGTTAGTTTTTCAGTTTTGTTCGTGCCATTGATTTGGCTTAATTTTAAGACAGCAGACATGATGAATGAGATTTATAATGAACAAACTATAGAGCAGCGGAAACGGGACTATTTAGAACAGCTTTTGACAGAAAAGGATTCATTGCTTGAATTAAAAGTATTTGGAGCTGTTGGATTCTTAGAAAAAAAGAGAAAAGTGTTAGTAAAAGCGGTGTTGAATCGGAGAATCAGAGTAAAGATAAAGGCACACAATTATTATTTGATTGGTAATTTCCTAACATTTGTCTGGTTATTTTTAATTTTGGTGTTTTTATGTAAGAGTGCACTAGCAGGAAGTATTACATTGGGAGTTTTTGCGGCAGTTTTAACTGCGATGGGAGAAGCATTGGATGACTCTGAAGAGTTATATATGACTTTGCAGAAAATGAGATGGGGAACGAATGTTGTATCTCACTTTTTGCGATTTATGGGGTTGGATGAAGAACATGATCCCCCAAAAAGTAAAGAAATAAAAGGAGATAATTGTATACGATTTGAAAATGTGAGTTTTACATATCCAGGAAGTAAAGATTGTATTTTAAAAAATGTGAATTTTGAAATCAAAGGTGGGGAGCATATTGCGCTGGTAGGCGTAAATGGAGCTGGGAAATCGACAATTATTAAATTGTTGTGTCGGTTATATCGACCCCAGAGTGGAAGAATTATAGTAAATGGAATTGATTTGCAGGAATTATCGCAGGAACAACTCCAGAAGCTATTTTCAGTAGTATTTCAGGACTATAATAGATTTTATTTGACACTTCGAGAAAATGTAGCAGCAGGGGCATTGGAGCGCAAAGGGGATGATGAAAACGTGAGAAAGGCACTTCGTATGGCGGGAATTGATGATGAAAAATTACTGATGGGGTTGGATTTACCGCTTGGAAAGTTAGAAGAACAGGGGATAGAGTTATCTGGTGGGCAGTGGCAGAGAATAGCGATTGCCAGAGCATATTTTACAGATGCCGAATTTGTGATTTTGGATGAGCCTACATCAGCCCTAGACCCCATTGCGGAGAACGCTATGTATGAAAATATAGCATCTATTTTAACACAGAAAAACTGCATTTTTATCTCACATCGTTTGGCGAGTGCTAAAATGGCAGACAGGATACTTGTTTTGTCCAAGGGACAAATTCAGGAAGAAGGAAGTCATGTGGAGTTGATGGAGCGCGGCGGCATTTATGCAGATATGTATAGGATGCAGAGCAGTTGGTATAAGAATCAGGGGAGTGAGAGAGAATGTGATGAGGAAAATAGGAAATATATTTAAAATGTTGTTTTGGGCAGCTCCTTTTTCGACAGTTGTCACTATACTTTACTATATTTGTCAGGCAATCATCCCGGCGATGTCTGCTATTTTATTTGCAGGAATCCTACAAGGGGTAATTGAGTTGCAAGAAGGAGGTAATGGAGAACTTCTGATAAAAAATGTAGCGATTTATCTTGGAATGCGAGGTGTTATGTATTTTCTGAATTATGGTTATAGTGTTTTGGTCAATACGGGAATTTTTGAAAGAGGAAGCATGTATTTTAGACAATTTCTTCAAGAAAAAACGGCCAGAATGCCTTTGTATAATATGGAAAATTCCAGAATACTAGACCAGAAAAAGCGCGCGGAACAAACGGTTGAAGAGGATGTTCCTGCTATGGTATTTTATCAGTTTTTAGAGGCGGCATCTGCTGCGTTTGGTGTTGTAGCAGTATTGGGAATCATGCTGGACTATCATTGGATTCTTGCATTGGCAGCTATCTTGGCAGTATTGCCATTTCCAATTGCAAAAGTTATAAGGGGGAAAAGTCATGTACGGGTTAAAAATTCACAAAGCAAGGCTGTGCGCAAGATGGAGTATTATTGGAAAATATTGACAGGAAAGGATAGTGCAAAGGAACTTAGAGTATTGGGATGTCAGGAATATTTATCACGGCTATGGAAGAAAGAGAGTTTTTTTGTAAGAGAGCAGTTATGGATGGAAAAGAAAAAGGATGCAGTATGCTGTTTCTTATGTGACATAATTCAATTTGTAGGATATATAGGAGCGTTGGTACTCGCCGTGGGGCTTGCTGCAGGAGGACAGATGGAAGCTTGTGTATTTGGGGCATTGATTTCCGCGTTACTGAATATGCAGAATTGTATAAAAGCATTTTTGGAGGCAGTAGGAGAATTGCCTGAGCTTTTAAGTCTTTATAACAATTATAACACATATTTAAAATTGGGAGAAGAATTTAAGAAAAAGGAAAACAAGCGATGTGTAGATAGACAACTACAGATTTCTTTTATTAACAAGGGAATTTGTTTAGAACATGTATCATTTTTTTATCCGGAGATGCAGAAAAATGTTCTTGAAGATATTTGTTTAGATATTTTGCCAGGAGAGCATATTGCAATTGTTGGAGAAAATGGGAGTGGGAAAAGTACATTAGCAAAGCTTATTCTCGGATTATATCCAGTTTTGGAAGGAACAGTACGGTGGGGAGGAATTGCTTTGGAGCAGTGGATGGTAGAGAATTTGTATCGCCATATGTCGGTGGTTTCACAGAATTTTGTGAAATATTATCTGACGCTGAGGGAAAATATAGGTATTTCATGTGTAGAAAAATTGGAGTCTGATCAAGAAATTATAAGAGTGTTGGAGCAGGTTGGATTTACGGAAAAAATCTTGCTGGATCAACAGCTTGGAACAGAATATGGAGGGAGGGATTTTTCGTTGGGACAATGGCAAAAACTGGCGATTGCACGAGGAATGCTAAGGGATGCAGAAATAATTGTGATGGATGAACCAACTAGTGCCTTAGATGCAATTACAGAAAATGAAGTGTTGAATTTATTTATGAAGGTGATGGAAGAGAAAACGGCGCTGTTGATTTCGCATAGGATTGGAATTTGCTGCAAAATGGATAAAATTGTAGTAATGAAAAAGGGAAGGATTGTGGAGATTGGTTCACACGAGGAATTATTGAAAAAAAATGGGGAATATGCTAGACTGTACTGGGCACAGGCAGAATGGTATCAAGAAAAATAGAAGTTATAACCCAATTCCAAAACAGTCGCAAATCCATTGATTTTCCTGAAAAGATTGACAGACATTTTCCTTTTGATTAAACTGAATCTGTAAGAATTTTTATCTGCATCATGCAGATAACAGTTAAGTTCCGGCATGTGCCGGAAGGAGCGTTTGGGCTGCAGGGGCAGCGGGCAGAAAAATGCCGTAAGTTGTGCGGAAACAGAACAGAATGGATAGAAAGATGTGTAGAACGGAAGTTTTATGCATCTTTTTTTGTGCTTTAAGGCATAAAAATCTGTCTGGAGTACACAGAAACAGGAGATGGAGGAAAAAGGATGAAAGAAACAGGATGGATGCTCAGGATCAGAACAGGAGTAAAGCTGATACCCGGGAGAAAAGTGGTATGCAGATGGGATTATGGCAGGAGCTGCTATGACGTTTATTATGATGGATGCTGGTGTGGCAGGACGGATTGCGGCAGGGAAGAAGAGAGGAGGATGGACTTTATGATCGGCAGGGTTATCCGTGTACAGGGCTGTATGGCAGAAATCGGATGTGAAAGTATTCGGGGCAGGATACGCATGGTGCAGTCTGCAATTCCTTTAGCGGTGCGCGGTCAGAAAATGGCTGCCTGAAAAATGAACGTGGGGATATTTTCGGGAGCGGGGAAAGGAGGATGCAGTGGAAGAAAAATGGATGCGGCTGCGGAAAGAATGGGAGCAGATTTATCGAAATGGAGGACCAACAGAGTCAGAGGTACCGGATGGAATGCTGCTAAATGAAATCCGGGACCGGATGGAAGGGATGTGCCGGCATCCGGATGAGGTGCAGAATCTTCCCGAAAAGGTGGATAGCCGGTATATGGCGCGCAGTAGCGAGATTTTATGCCAGGCAGAAATGACCTTGCAGGAATTTGGAAAATGGATAGAGCAGGCTGCAGATTTTATGGCAGATAAAGAAAGGGAGGTGCAGTCACCTTATATATGCAGCCAATTGGAAATGGCAGTAAAATCAAAAGATCTGCCTGCGGTCAGACGACTGACGGGGATTCTGGAGGAACAGATGGAAGCAGAGCAGAGGTTTTGGCACAAGGTATGTGAAAAAGAATGGAGGAAGCGGAAGCGCAGAGTGGATGCAGATAAGATTGACGGGCAGATGTCGATTTATGATCTGGTCATGGTAAGGAGGGAGCAGGAAAGTGGATATTAAGGGAGTATTCAATGATTTCTATCTTCTTTTATCTGGGAAAAGACAGACAGGTTTGTTGGAGTTGATGGAGAAACATAAAGAAGATCCGCTGTTTTTTTTACTGCTGGACAATCTGGATGCAGTACCGGATGAGAAGGTCATGGATGCCATGCAGGAAGCGTATGGCTTTTATAAAGAACAGGCACAGGCAGAAAACGGGATGGAAGAGCTTTATGCAAAGGCGGAAGGTTACGCAAGGAAATGGGATAACTTATGGTGCAGGCAGCTGATCGTTGCGCTGGTATCGGTTTTGGACCGGGAGCGGGAAGCGGCGGCAGTGAGTACGGAGAAAGAAGAAACAGAGGCTTTTTCTGGAAAAGTTGGAAAGGCGGCATGAATGGAGATTGGAAGATATATCAGAAATGGGACTGTAAAAGAAACGGAATGGCTGGAAAAAGTGGCGGGTATCTTTGGCAGTGCAGAAATAGCCAGAAAAGATATTTGCGCTGTTCCAAAGCAGGATGGCAGGTCATCCAGAGGGAAATTGCTGAGGGAATATCTGGGGATGGAAAAAGAGGAGAACGCGGCATATGGGATGATCGTAAAACATCTGTTTTGCCATGAAGATCATTTCCTGCATGAACGGATCCTGCTGGAACAAAAGAGCTTGAAGGAATGCCTGGATTATCTGTTCGGGCAGGCATGGAAGAGGGCATGCCAAGGGAAATGTTCCTGTGCGTCAGAAGAGGAAGTATTCGGATGGGCGCGGGACTATTTTTTAAAAGAGGAAATCCCGGAGCAGGAATATTTCAGGGAGCGATATGGGAGCCTTCAAAAGGATGGAAGCACTTCCAAAAGCTGTGTGGTACAGGCGGCAGGAACAAAGAAAGGGAAAAAAGCGGTATCGCCAGAACAAGATGACATGAAAAATAAAATGCCGGATCAGAAGCCAGCATTAGAGGCGCAGATGTCATTATTTGACCTGTATGGCATGGAATAAACGAGGAGGATAAGAGGATGAAGGGACAGAGAGAACAGATCGTTTCTTTTTTGGAGGAAATATTTCTGGAAAACGGTAAGGCAAGCAGCGTAGATTTTGATGGGAAATATCTCTGGATTTTGAAAAAAGATGGGAAAACGGTACGTTTAACAATTTCAGAAGAAGACAAGGAAGCAATATGCTGTGGGACGGAGGAAGAAAGACAAAGGCTGAAAATCCGTTTCAGGGAATGGTTTACCTCAATCCCACATTCGGAAGTGGAGGAGTTGATAAAAAGGCTTGAAAGCTACGAGAATGCAAAGAAAAGGCTGATTCTGAGAACATTAAATTATGACGCCCAAAAAGAGGAGCTTAAGAGTGTGCCGCATATACGGATCGGCGACATCGCATTAGCGCTATATTTTGTTGTATCCCATAAAGGTTCCGATTACTACACGGCAAAAGTGAACAGGAAAGAACTGATACGCTGGGGCGTGGAAGAAGATATTGTGATGGAGGAAGCACTGAAAAATACAGTTTCCTTATATCCGCCCAGATTGTATACGGTGGAGGAGATGGTTAGCGGAGTGGAGAAATCGCCGGAAAGCGGCGGGTTTATTACGCAGGAGGAAATGGAAGCAATCCAGCAAAATGTAAACGGTTATATCCTGACAAATGAACTGGAAATCAATGGAGCCATTGCTGCATTTTATCCGGGAGTAGCGGAACATATCGCAGAGATATTTGAGGATGATTTTTATCTGGCGTTTACAAGCTGCCATGAAGCCCAGCTCCATAAAGTGGGCGAATTTGATGTGGCGATCATAGAGGAATGCCTTAGAAGAGTAAACCGGGAGTGTAACCAGAAAAAGGACATCCTGACAGACCGGGTATATTTGTACAGCCGGGAAAAACAATATTTTATGGTTAGAGAAAATGGGATATTTCAGAAAACTGGGAAAGGAATCAGAAGATAGAAGGATTGAGGAAGAGGGCTTGTTCTGAAAAGGGCAATCCCTCCCGTTTTCCAATATTTCAGGAGCCAGGAAAGCATTGTTTAAGAATTTCATATAGGGAAAGGAAGAAAGATGGAGAAAAGAAAATTAAGGAAACTGCCTTTTATACAGGCAAAAGAAGAAGATATACAACTGGCGGAAAGAGGAGGTACGTTGGAATGGATCATACGGGCAGAATATGTGCAAGGGATTCCAGGATGTCTGGCTGTTTATCTGTACTGCAGGGAAGATCTCCTGACGGGAAATCGGACAGCGCGGTTCCGTATTTTTCTGGGGTATGGGGATTATATCAGTCAGAAAAGTAACGGAGCATGGAGTAAGGCCGCATTAGAAAAGCTTGTGTATCCCTCGGAGAAGGAAAACTGCATATCGGCAGATGAAGAGACGGAGAAAAGAATTTGCAGGTGGATGGGAAATCCGGCAGGAAAAAATGCCGCAGAGGCGATTAGTTTTTTTCAGGAAAAAGTCAGGGAGGTAAGGCTTGCCAGACAATATGAAAAGAGGGCGAAGGAAACTGACCGGATGATGGGAAAAGTCAGAAAAATTCCCAAAAGTTTTGAAAAATGGGTTGATCAGGAATTTATGCCCGCAAGCAGATACTTCTTTTATCGTTATGGGACAAAAAAGGAACAGGACGGATTTTGTTCCCGCTGTCGGAGCCAGAGCAGGATTGACCGGAAACTGGTAAGATACGGAAAGAAGGTAACCTGCCCTGTATGTGGAAAAGAATTGACGGCATTGTCAGAAAAAAAGATGCCGTGCAGGATATGGAACCGGGACAAGACGGTATTTATCCAAAAGACGGAGGATGGGCTTGTCCTGCGTTTTTTTGAGATCACAAAAAAATATAGAAAAAATGATTTTACAGGGACAGTGTCTATGTGGGAATATGCGCGTCTGTTTTTTGAAAATGGGAGCTGGATCCGTTATGAATTCTGTTATTCGGCGTATTATAACGGGATGGTGTGGAAAAAGGAAACATATAGCCAAAATACGAGGTATGTAGTGCCATGTCCGGCCGGATTAAAATATACTTTAAAGGATACGCCGTTTGTATACAGCGGGCTGGATACAATGATTACAGGGGACGGAAAAGAAATGCTGGACGTCGCGAGGTATCTGGATGTATTCCGGAAGTGGAACGGTCTGGAGAAACTGGCAAAATGCGGATTCAGGAATCTTGTATTTGAGACAATGAATGGGGGAACGAAGAAACTGGAGCAGATAACGGATAAAGAGAAGACAAAAATGCCTGATTTTTTGAAAGTATCAAGAGGAATGTTCCGTGTCCTTCCCAAGAGAACGGTTACGGTGGGAGCATTAAAATTTGCTCAGCAGTATTGTTATGCAGGCAAAGAAAAAGACTGGGATGCAGTCCGGGACTGGATCTTTGTGGGACAGGGAGAATGGCGGATACAGAACTATCTGGGAATCATCCCGCTACGGAAAATGGTGGATTATGTAAAAGCCAGAATGGAAAGCATGGAAAATGATTATGCAAAAAGCGGGTTTATCAGAAGTTATTGTGATTATCTGGAATGGTGCCGGAAGTTAAGATATGATCTGAGAGATCAGTATTATGCATTCCCCAAAGATTTTGGAAAAGCGCATGACCGTGTTATGAAAGAATATGAGATTTATCAGAGCAAGGAAAAAGAGCGGGAGCGGAGAGCCAGCTGGATTTTGGCAACACGGAAGCTGCAAAAACTGATTCCGAAAATTGGTGAGATCAAAAATGAAACATTCCAGATCGTTGTGCCGCCAAATGCCAGAGCAATTTTACGAGAAGGGAAAATCCAGCACCATTGCGTGGGAGGTTATATCCCGCATGTGGCGAAAGGGAAAAGTCTGATCCTGTTTTTGCGTGAGAATAAATATCCGGAAAAACCGTTTAGGACACTGGAATGGAAAAATGGAGAATTTAAACAGTGCCAGGGGAAAGGAAATCGTGAACAAAACGGAAAAGAGATTATAGATTTTCTGGAATATGCAGCGGAAAAACTAAAGACGAGACTGGGGATGAAAGAGGCAGTGTAAAGGGATAACAAACGGGACGGCAGATATTTGCATAAAGGGGAGAAATCGCCTATAATAAATGCAGAAACCCTGCCCTGTGTTGTAGCAGATGGAGCTGGAAAGGCGGTAACAATGGAACTGAAACGGGATATTTACAAGGAACTTTTAAAGTGGAAGGAGAGGGACAGCGGAAAAGTGCTGGAACTGGAAGGAGCGCGTCAGGTGGGAAAGACGTATATTCTCCGGAAATTTGCAAAAGAATATGAACACAGTATTTACATCAATATGCTTTCTCTTTCCGGACAGGAGTTTTTAAAGTGCCTGTCAGAAGCTTCTGAGTGGAATCCGGGAGAACCGCGGATCGAGCGTCCGGTCCATAAGGCACTTTTGATGTTTGACCCTGAATTTCAGGATACAAAGGATACACTCGTGGTAATTGACGAGATACAGGAATCCGCGCAGGTCTACAGTATGATCCGGCAGTTTGCGCGGGAGTTCAGGGCGCATTTTGTTGTGACAGGGAGTTATCTGGGAAAAACGAGGGAAAAAGAATTTTTCCTGTCTGCAGGTGATACGGACGGGATGAAAATGGAAACGCTTACATTCCCGGAATTTCTGGATGTGTTTGGAAAAAGAAGCCTGTACGAGACGATCGATCTTTATGGCGGTTCTCAGCATGAGGAATATGATGAACTGAAAGACTATTTTGACAGATACCTTCAGATTGGTGGGTATCCGGAAGCAGTTGTGACCTATGCAGAAACAGGAGAACTGTCGGAAGCCATGAAAGTAGTCAGAAAACTGGTGGAAGTATTTTCAAAGGAATCCCAGCGATATTTTTCATCAGAGCTAGATAGGAATGTATTTGACAGAATTTTCCATGCAATATCCATCCAGATGCTGAAAGAAAAGAAGGGGACAAAGGATCTGACTGATGAGATGTCCAGAATCGTATTTAAAGAAGAGAGCGGGCGTATTACGAAAAGGATGGTAAACAGTGCAGTCAGCTGGCTTTATCTGTCCCATCAGATTGGATATGCAGGAAAAAGCGTGGACTGTAATTATCTGGATATTGTGCAGGACTGTCGGTATTATTTCTGTGATTGCGGGGTGGCAAACTGTTTTTTTAAAGAAACAGGAGCACCGCGGGAAACGGTAGAAGGCTGTCTGTGTGAAAACTTTGCATATCTGGAACTGGTGCGCAGAATCAGAAACGGGGAGATCGCAGGAAGGACGCCGTGGTTTGGGACAGATGAGGAAAGCAGCGGGGAACTGGATTTCTTTGTGCGCAGTCTGGTCGATTATAAAAATTACGGGCTGGAAATTAAGCGCGGGAATGAGGTCGCACGCACGGCAAACCGGCTTCTGGAAAAGGGCAGGCTGGATTATGTTTACAGTTTGAAAAATACGTATGGAGGGATAGAGGGCAGCAAGAGGGCGGTCCCGCTGTATCTGGCAGGAAGAATTCCATTTTCTCTTGGCACCAAAAAGTAAGGCTTTAAAAAACAGGATGATTGCGTTTAGAACCATGGATGAAAAATCTGTGGTTCTTTTTTTGTCCTAATACTGTCCTGTTTAAAATAAGCGGGAATGGGGACGGTATCCTAGATTAAAACAGGAAGCAGTGTTATTTGGGAATAGGACAAGCGGAAGGAAGAATACATTTATCGTACATCATGCTTTGTGATGTGCAGAAAGGGGAAGGACATTGAGACTGGAAAAAGAAAAGCTGGAGGAAATGGCAGCTGTGGATGTAAGGACGGTAGATATTTCCACACTGACGGATTTAAGGGATATAAAAATTGATACGTCGCTGCCTGTAAGAAAAAAGCTGGAAGCGTTTGCCAGACAGACAAACAATATTTATGTGAACAGAATTGGGGACTATGTCGTAAAGGTTAAATTCCAGAAAGACGGGGACAGCATAGATGATAAAATGGAAGAATATCTGAACAGGTTATCAAAAGTCCATCTTTGAGATGTCAGTATTCAGGATTGAAATATTTGGGAATCAGTGTTAACCTAATATCAGGACAAATCAGTGTAACTCCTGATTCTATGAAAAGGAAAAGTCTTTGGCTTCCCCTAGCAAAAAAGTCAGGAGTGATAATATGAAAGAAAAATCTAAATTCTTTGTTGCCATGTATCTGCGCCTTTCCAGAGACGATGCTGTGAAAACAGAGTGCGAGGAAGGAAAAGGCAGGGATGGCGGATCTAAAGCCGAAAGCAACAGCATAGGAAGTCAGAGAGGGTTAATCCGCGCTTTTTTAAATGATCAGCCGGAGATGGAGCTTTATGACAGCTATGTAGATGATGGCTTTTCAGGCAGTAATTACGACAGACCAGAATTTAAAAGAATGATGGAAGACATTGAAGCGGGCAGGGTAAACTGTGTGGTTGTAAAAGACCTGTCCCGCTTTGGGCGTGACTACATCGAGACCGGGAGGTATCTGGAAAAGATATTCCCGGCTCTTGGTGTGCGTTTTATTGCGTTGACAGACCATTACGACAGCAAATCTGCGGATGCCGGGGAAAGCCAGATCGTACTTCCGGTAAAGAATTTTATCAACGATTCCTATTGCAGGGATATTTCAATCAAAGTAAGAAGCCAGCTGGCAGTAAAAAGAAAAGCAGGGGAATGTCTGGCTCCGTTTGCGGTATATGGTTACCGGAAGTCGCCGGAGGATAAGAACAAACTGGTAGTGGATGAGTATGCGGCGGAAGTGGTAAGGGGGATATTTTACTGGAAAATTGAGGGAATGGCAGTATCTGCCATAGCAGAGAAGCTGAATGAAATGCATATCCTGTCCCCGAGGGAATACAAACGGTTCACAGGGCTGAATTATCGCGGAGGATTTAGAGGAAATGCAGGTTCACAGTGGAGCAGTGTGGCTGTAAAACGTATTTTGACAAATGAAGTATATCTGGGGCATCTGCTGCAGGGAAAGACGGAGAAGATCAATTACAAGATAAAAAAAAGCGTAAAGAAACCGAAAGAAGAATGGATCCGCGTGGAAAATGTCCATGAACCGATTATCTCGGAGAGTGATTTTAAAGTGGTACAAAACCTTCTTAAAACGGATGGCAGGATAAGCCCGGAGAGTAAAAAAGTAAATCCGTTCATGGGACTCTTATTTTGCGGAGACTGTAGGGAGCCAATGGTGCGGAGACGGGTCCGATATAAAGAATCGGATAAGCTGTATTACATCTGTTCTACAAAAAATCGTGGAGAGGGCTGCAGCCGGCATAGTATCGAAGAAAAAACATTAAATAGCCTGGTTGAAGTTGCAGTGCGAAGATATGCGAATGATTTTCTGGAACAACAGCGGTTATTTGAGCAGGCCAAAGAAAAACAGGTAGATATGGAGGCGGTTGCAGGCTGTCAGAAAGAGCTGGTTCATTTAAAACAGGAACAGGAGAAGTACTACGGGCTTTGCGCGGGACTTTACGCTGATCTGGGAAAAGGAATTGTAACAAAGGAAGAGTATAAGCGGTTGAATGCTGAATTTCAAAGAAAGGCAGAGGAGTATGGAAAAGCATATGGGGAACGTAAGAAGCTGATCAGTAAGATGATCCAAAGTGGGACCATAAGCGATCTGAAGCTGGAAGAATTCCGGAATTGTGCAGAGCTTGCAGAGATCGACCGGCATACGCTGACAAATCTGGTAAAGCGGATTTATGTATATGAAAATAAAAGGATTGAGATCGAATTTTATTTTCAGGATGAATATCAGATCATGAGGGAATGCGTCCTGGCGCTTTCCGATTCCCCAAAAGATGGAGAAAGGAGTGCGTGAAGATGGGGCGGGTATCGAAAAGAAAAAATGCGGGAAACATGCAGGTGAAATCGTCGGGAAATTCTAAGAACCAGAGCGGTAAGGTATATAAAGCAGGGATCTATGCGAGACTTTCAGCTGACATCGATGACAGAAAGAATGAATCAATAGATGTACAGATTGAAATTGCCAGAAAATTCATAGAGGAATGGAATAAAAAACATCCAGACAAAATAGAAGAGGCGGGTTGTTATACCGATCTGGGAAAAACAGGGACAAATTTTAATCGGGATGAATTCCAGCTTCTGATGCAGGATATCCGGATGCGGGATATTGACTGCGTTATTGTAAAAGACCTGTCGAGATTTTGCAGAAATTATCTGGAAGCAGGGAACTATATTGAGAAGATATTCCCGTTTCTTGGCGTCCGCTTTATATCAGTATCTGACGGTTTTGATACCGGAGCGGATGGAAATGGGACAAAGCAGATGATGTTTGAAATCAAGAATCTGATCAATGATATGTATGCAAAGGATTTTTCGAAAAAAGCAAAAATATCCCATGACCAGAGAAGGAAAGAAGGCTCCTATGTGGGGGGCCCTGCGCCATACGGCTATAAAGCCGTATGGGACGGCAAGATACGGAGATTGGTCCCGGATGAAGACACAGCTGCGATTGTCCGATATATTTATGAGAAATTTATTGAGACAGAAACTTATACCGCAGTTGCAGATGAGCTGAATCTCCAAAGAATCAATCCGCCGTCTGTTTATCAAAAGACTGGAAATATTTATTTTCAAAAGGGAAACGGTTTTAAAGGCTGGGATAAAAGCGCTGTAGAGCGAATTATCAGGAGCGGGACATATTCGGGAAAGCTGACACAGGGAAAAAGTACGCTGACAGCAAGGGATGAAAGCACCCGCATTTATAAACCGGAAGAGGAGTGGATTGTTAAGGAAAATGTTCATGAAGCATTGATCCTGCCGGAAATAGCGGAAGAGGCAGCAAGGATCCGAATGAAATATAAGGAGCGGGTAAAGCAGCATCAGCATCCAAGCAGGGAATGCCCGATTGAAGAAAATATATTTGACAAGGTGTTGTACTGCGGCATATGTGGGCGGAAGATGACAAGACATAGTTATGTGAAATGTTATGCAGACGGAAGTAAGGGGCGTTTGGAAGTGTATTTTTGCGGGAACAGCAAAACGACCAAAAATGATTACAGCCATTCCTCTAACCGTATTACAAGGATTGTATTAAAGGATATTCTTTTTAAGGTTTTTGAAAAGGAAATTGCAGCTGGTCTGGGGAATAGGAAAAAATATGTGAGCCAGGCAGAAGAAGTGATTCGCGAACAAAAGCTGGAGCTGAATCGGAAGATTCAATTTGTGACGCAGGCAAAGGCGTGTTTGGCAGAGGAGGAAAGCGGAAAGTATATGGCGTATTACACAAAAAAAATATCAGGAGAAGATTATGCAGCATATAGGGAAGGAAAGGAGAAGCGGGAAAGAGAACTGGAACAACAAGAGGAAAGTTTAAGGAAACAGAAAGAAAATCTTGAACAGAAAGGAAAAAATTACTTAAAAGCAGTCAGGGCATGGGTAAAATGGAAGGATGAAAAAATATTTACGAAAGATTTGATAGAGGCATTGGTAGAAAAGATTTATATATATCCTGAAAAAAGGGTGGAGGTAATATTTGCGTGCAGGGATATTTTTGAAAGTGGGGAAATGATATGGTAAAAGAAGGAAAAATAACTGCCATATATCTTCGCCTTTCTCTGGAGGACGCCAGATGGGAAGAAAAGATTTCGGAAGGAGATAGGGAAAGCAACAGTATTTCAAATCAGCGGAAGATGTTATTGGATTATATCAGTCAGGATCAAGAGTTAAAAAGACAGAGGATAGAAGAGTTTTGCGATGATGGCTTTTCGGGTACAAATATGGATAGGCCCGGAATGCAGGAAATGTTAAAGATGGTCAGGCAGGGAAAGATTGGATGTATCCTTGTAAAAGATTTGTCACGGTTTGCAAGAAATTATATCGAACTGGGAGATTATCTCAACCAGATTTTTCCGTTTATGGGAGTGCGTTTTATTTCCCTAAATGACCATTATGACAGCAGCAGGCAGGAGGGGAATATTCCGGCGATCGATACCGCTTTCCAAACGCTGGTCTACGACCTTTATAGTAAGGATTTATCCGTCAAAATAAAGTCTGCCTTCCAAAATAAATGTGAGAGAGGAGAATGTGTATTTGGACAAGTACCATTGGGATATGTAAAGAGCAAAACTGAGAAAAATAAGGTATTGGTCCATGAAAAAGAAGCGGAGGTTGTAAGACATATTTTTGCACTGGCGGAAACAGGGATGAGCAGTACGCAGATTGCAAAGAAATTGATTGCTGAAAAAATACCGACGACTACACAGATGCGTTACCCGGAAAGAAAAATGGCAAGGGAGAATCATACATGGAGTCCGGGCGCTGTAAGGGGAATTCTAAATAACCGCTTCTATCTTGGGGAAATGACTTATGGAAAACGTACACGCAAAGCAGTGGGGAGCCGGCAAGCAATTTATTTACCAAAAGAAATGTGGAAGGTAATCCCAAACCATCATGAACCGTTGATTTCCAAGGAAGTTTATGAAAAGGTATCATCCTTTCGCTCGGGACAGTCTACAAAAAGAAAGAGAGAAAAACATCCGTTGACGGGGAAAATATATTGCGGGGGATGTGGATATGCGGTCGTTTATTCACCACAAAAAAAGAAAAGCAAGATAGCTCCTCATTTTTGGTGCACAAAGCACTCTGTGCTCCAGATTCCAGACTGCTGTACTTGTTTTAGAGCTGATATTTTGGAGGAAATCGTGTTAGCAGAACTTTATAAAGAACTGATGCATCACGGAGACTTGCTGAGCCAGAGTGAAAGCCTTCAGAATTTCCAGAAAAAAGAATTGAAAAGATGGGAACAGGTATTAAAAGATTGCAGGGAAAAATACAGGGAGTTGAATTCAAAGAGAAATGCTTTGTATGAACGGTATGCGGAAAAACTGATTGGGCCAGAATCCTATCGCAGTTATGTGGATAAGATTGATTTGCAGATGCAGGAAATATCAACTACTATGAAAGAGGCAGAAGAGGCTGTTGGCAGGATTAAGGAGGAATATGCTCAGCCGAAGATGGATATGAAAGAGATTATCCGATTTTCAAAAATGGAAAAGCTGACACAGGAAATGGTGGATATATTTATCAAAAGGGTTACAGTGTACCGGGATAAAAGAGTGGAGATTGAGTGGAACTATACATGGGGAGAAAATCTGTGAACTGTTCTTGAAAATTTATTGTTTTTGTTGCCGATATTTCGATATACCGATATAATAGAGGGAGAGGAGGAAGAAAGGATGGCAGAAAGGGAACGTGCCTACGAATATGGACTGCCGGAATATCTGCAGCATGATTTAGATGCCTACAAGGAAGGTTTAAAAAATAAGTCTGATTTATTGGATTGCCTGTGGGGGGAACTGTACGGAAGCATTAACATAGCAGAAATTAATGATGGAGCAATTACGCGGGAACATGCAGAATTTTTGCGAAACAAGTATCTGTTCAGAGGAAAATATGATAGGAACGATTGATTTTATAAACTACAGAAAGATTTTAGGAAACGCATCTGGCAGTTTCTGTCACTATAATTCCTACAGTAAATTTACGCCGTCATTAGATTTTGATTGATGGAAAATAGAAGATAAGATATTATAATGGTGTAGACAATTGGTTTCCTAATTCAGAAAGAGGGTGCAGAATATGAAAAGGGAAGAGTATATTACTGATGAAGCGGTTGTAAAAAGGGTAAATGCAGCAGTAAAAATTGAATTGGAAAAAAAGAAAGCTATGGATATTTCGGCTGTAGTGTATGATCCTAAAACGCAGACTATTTATCATGAAAACAGTGATGGCACCAGAGTAGAGGCTGGTAAAAGAATCAGAAAGGGGCGTTATAGTGAACGTATCGCCCAAAAAGCATGAGGATGTAGTTTTTGCAGACCTGACTCGATGATTAATGTACTATGTGTAAGGTCAAGAGTAGAGTTTGGGGGCATAATGAGCCGGAGAAAAAAATTGAAGTTTTCTATATTGAATGCGATGACTGGTATCGGGAGGATATTCAAACGTTGATAGGTATTAAAAATATGGTAAATCGGAACTTGAATTAGGAAAAACTGTAAAGCGGTAAAATAAATAACTGCTTTACAGTTTTTTGATTTTGATTTCTGTATAAAAGGTAAAAAATTTACAACATTAACTTGACATCAGTGAGGCTATGGGGCATTATGCGGTCGTGACAGCATACCAGTGTGAAAATGGGAAATGCCTTGTTTGTAAAATAGGAACATGTTACAATAAAAACATCTTTAGTTGAGAGGTGACAAAAATGCAAGTAAAATTAAGCTCTCAGAATCGAGAAATCATCAGTTACGGAACTGTGTTTTTATTTGATGAGAATAGTGATCTTACTTTAAATATTAACGGAGATAATTATTTTGAATTGATTTTAACCATTAGTTTTATTGAAGATATTTCTCAGAAACAAAGGATAGAGACAAATATTTTTGAAAATCATCTTAAGATAGCATGTATTAATTTTATGGCAATGGGTACAGGACTGACCACTCCATTGGAAATTGCAGTAATTGATGGTAAAAAAATATATTTGATGTTCTGGGCATATCTGGAGGGAAGCGAGGACAAAAAATCGAAAGTACGTAAAGTTGAATATACATTGTATCGTGAGTGATTGGAATGGAGACAATATGAATAATGGTTTGTTGCAGCCGAAAACAATAATTGAGCTTAATGATAATAATGCAAGAAAAAGATACAATCCTGATATTACGTATTACGATGTCATGCATGGTGAACGAAAAGTAGCAGAGATTAATATGCGTGGAGAGGCTACTATTTTGGACGAAAAGTTTCTTCCGTATGATCTTTATTTGGAGAATGATTGTGATTTTGATACGCTGATCAATAATATGAATAATTTTTATTATTGGTGTGCCTCGCGGGTGTTGTCTTTGGACAGGAAATATGCAAAAGAAATTTTAAACAGTATCGGAATGGCACAGGCAATGACAGATCGGGATCGAGCTAAAATAGCATTATCATATCACTGTGTATCATTGACAGATGTTTATTGGGTAAAAAAGAGTGATGAAGACATTTCTTACGAAAAGATAAATTTGTATGATAATTCATTAAATGAGGCGGTGGTAGAACTTTCTTTGCGTGGAAAACCGATGACAGTTACAAATCAGGAACTGGCACCAGATTTATCCACCAAAGGATGCTTTCCAAAAGCATGGATCAGAAGGGGAAAAGATTTCATTTTATTAAAAGATGGTGGTGACGATGCTGTTAAGAAAGAACTTTTAGCAAGTAGATTATGCCAATGCTTTGACTTTAAACAGGTGAAATATGATGGAGCCTTTTATGATGGGCAAAAAGTAACTCAGAGTAAAATTATAACATCTAGGCAGTATTCTATCGTTTCAAAAATGGCATTTGAAATATATGCGTTAAATCATGACTTGAATGTATTGAATGAGTGTTTGCGGATTGATAAAGAGACGTATTATGGAATGAATATCCTTGATTATTTGGTTGGTAATATAGACCGACATCCGGAAAACTGGGGGTTTTTGATTGATAATCGGACCAATGAATATGTTTCACTGTATCCGATCATGGATTTTAATCAGAGCTTTGGAAGTTATGACACGATAGATGGAGCAAACTGTCAGACGGTTTATCCTGAGAAAAAAACGCAGCGGGAGGCGGCAATAGAAGCAGTCAGACATGTTGGGATGCATCAGATAAAAGATATAGATGAAGAAATGTTTGAAGATATGACAGTATGGAAAGAAATGTTTTTTCGAAGACTTGAAGAATTAAAAAATGCTGTAGATACTTCTGCTTTTTGATGAATGATGTGACACTGACATAACATCCTTTTTGGAGATTATATGGTGTATTTTTGATTTCACCTGCGATGTTTCTAAATGACAAGAAAGGATTGTTCAGCGAACTTCCTCTGATATTTAGAAGCGATAGAATCATAAAATGATAATTTGATTTTTGAAATCATAAAAGAACTTAGGAATAAAAGAGAAAAAAGTACTTACATTAACTTGACATCAGCGGGCTATGGGGCATTATGCGCAAGCCAAAGCTTGCCGCAGTAGCCGCTCCATTGCCTGAAACTGCAAAATAGGATGCTTACTTTTGGAAAAATTACAGATTCGGATAGGGCTGCTTCAGCAGGATGATCGTGTGGAAAAGCAACTCCTTTTCGGCATAATAGACATTCATGCTGCCTTCATGGCGTTCTGCGATCCGGCGGACGCTTTTTAGACCAAATCCATGCCGGGACGGATCTTTTTTGGAGGTAACCGGCTGGTTTGCATGTGCAGGAAAAGGATCCGTGCGGCAGGAGTTTATCATCGTAATAACGGCAAACGGGGTATGCTCCTTCCGATGCACATTCAGTTCGATCAGGGCGTTATCGGTTTGGGATGCAGACGCGATGGCGTTGTCCAAAATATTGCAGAAAACAGCGGTAAGGTCAGCATCTGGGAGATAGCGCAGGACACCGCTGCGAATATCCGTATGGAAGGTGATATTTTTTTCCTGACATTGACGCTGATAGCGGGAAAGAATGACGTTCAGCATATGGTGGTCGCAAATGCGGACGCTTTCCGTCAAATCCGAGGACTGTAAAAGGGTATGGATATAGGCGTCGATTTTTTCGTGTTCTTTGGAGGAATTTAAAATCTCAATGGACTGCAGGTGTTTTTTCATGTCATGGATCAAAATGCGCTGGCTTTCATGCTGGGACAGGAGCATTTCATAATAAGCGGCGGTATCGGATTCTTTTTGCAATAAAAGCTGCATATCCGTGTACTGCGCGCTTTTCTTTTGCGTATATTGGTTGATGCCAAAAGTAAAAATATTGCTGAACAGCAGCAAAATGGCGCTGACAGAGATCATAATATTGCCGGAAGAAGGGAAAGAAACATCCTCTCCGATTTTGATTAAAGTAGCTAAGGTAAACATGGTTGCAATCGGGGTAAACAGGAGCAGCAAGGTATGCCAGTCTTTTTGCGGGCGGCGGGTTTCTTTTTTAAAGAAAAAGATAAGAAGGTAGGCGGCAATAAAAAACAGTCCTTTGCTGAAAAATACAAAAATCAGGAAATAAGGGAAAATATTATAATGCTGTAAGAAGGTTGGCGTAAAAATACTGAGGACACCGATCGGAAGAATTTCACACGCCGACATCAGGGCAGAGAAGAGAATGGCGTGGAAACATGCCGTATACCATTTTGTCTCATAGAGGAGATAGAGAAGAATGAAGTTTATCAGGGTGTATAAAATTACATTTAATCCGCTCAGGTTTAGGAAAGAAACTCCAAGAAGGACAGCATAGGAGCAGCATAAGGAGAGGGCACGGATTAAGGGGGAAAACCTTGCCGGGAAAAAAGCGCCGGAATAAACCCAGAATATGATTGCTTCTATAAAATATGCTAAGATAAAAGCGATAAACCCGTTCATCGTTACTCCCTGCTCTCTAAATATAATAAATAGGCATTTTTAAATTCCGTATATTTCCGTTTGGTCAGATAGGCAGTAAACTGCCCTTCCTTCAGCTGGATTAAGTCGTGGTTAAAATTACTTACATGCTTTAAATTTACAATAAAGCTGCGATGAGATTGAATAAAGCAGTTTTTAGGCAGTATTTCAACCCAATATTGCATAGCGCGAATAGATTGATACTCCTTTTTTATGGTGTGGACAATGGTTTTTCGCCCTTGGGTTTCAATAAAAATAATATCGTTTACAGGAATTGTCAGGGTTTCTTCTTTCGTTTCTAAGGCAATATTTTGAGACAAGGTATAATATACAGCAAGTGCATCCTTCAAATTACGGAAAAGGCGTTGTTCTTCCAATGGTTTTGAAAGGTAACGGAATACATGGAAACGCATCGCATCGTCAAGGTATTCCGAGTAAGAGGTAACAACGAATATAATGATATTTTTGTTACGCTCTTTTAAGATATTTCCAATATAAATGCCGTTTGCGCCGGGCATTTCAATATCCAGAAAAAGAATATCAATGCCTCCGGTATAGGAGAGCAATTCTTCTCCATTTGTAAACGTGATAATTTGGGGAGACGCTAGATGATGCTGGCGAAAGAAAAGCTGCAGGCAGTGCTGTAGTTTTTGAATAAATAGTTTGTCGTCATCACAAATAATAAGCTGCATCTGCAAAAAACCTCCTGTTGAAAGACACTTTCTATTATATGGGAACAGGAGGAAAATGCAAGTATTCAGAGGGAATTGACGCGGTAAAGAGTGAGGATATATACTGTATGTATATCAATGGGGGAAGGATGACAGGCGGTTACGGGGGGCGGCGGGCAGAAAAGGCTTAAGTGTAGAAATTGGGATGAACGTGTCAAAAAATGATAAAATACAAGAAACATTCATGCAGATTAGTGTTTAAAAACCGGTATAAATCATTGAAATAAACACGAATGTTTGATATACTATGTTCAGCACCTTTAAGGAGGATGGGTTATGTATAGAAAGATTATGGGATTTTTAGCAGCGTGGAAAGAAAGTGAACACCGCAAACCGCTTATTTTGCAGGGGGCAAGACAGGTGGGAAAAACCTATTCTATTTTGGAGTTTGGGCGTACCCATTATGAGAATGTGGCGTATTTCAATTTTGAAACCAATCCAAAATTAAATGAAACCTTTGAAGAAAATATTAGTCCCGATTATCTGATACCGATTTTATCCCATATTGCCGGTCAGACTATTGTAAGAGAAAAAACGCTGATCGTATTTGATGAGGTACAGCTTTGCGAAAGAGCCTTAACTTCATTGAAATATTTTTGTGAAGATGCTCCAGACTATCATATTATCGTGGCAGGCAGTCTGCTTGGCGTGGCTGTTAATAGAACAAAATTTTCGTTCCCTGTCGGCAAAGTAGATATGAAAACCATGTATCCGATGGATATGGAGGAATTTATGCTTGCTATGGGGGAAAGCGCACTTGTGGGACAGATTAAAAAGTGCTTTGAAACAGATCGTCCAATGCCGTCTGCGCTCCATGATGCAGCGATGCAGCTTTACCGCCAGTATCTTGTGATAGGCGGTATGCCAGAGTGCGTGATGCAGTATGCTGATACGAAAGATTATATCCTCGTCCGCCACACACAGGATACGATACTGGCAAGTTATCTCAATGATATGAGTAAGTACAATAATCTGAATGAAATCAAAAAAACCAGACTCGCTTATGATAATATTACGGTTCAGCTTTCAAAGAAAAACACCCGTTTCCAATATAAGCTGATTAAAAAAGGCGGAAGGGCTTCTGAATTTGAAAATGCGATTGAATGGCTTTGTTTATCGGGTATCGTATCGCAGATTTACAAGGTGGAGCAAATCAAAAAGCCTCTGGAAAACTACCGTGACATTGATGCGTTCAAAATTTATGTGTCAGATTTGGGACTGCTTTGTGCCAAAAAGGATTTAGCTGCCAATGATATTCTTTATATGGTTGAGGAAATCAATGACTTTAAAGGCGGTATGGCTGAAAATTATGTCAATGTTCAGCTTTCTATCAATGGCTATAAGACTTACTATTGGGAGTCTGAGCGTGGTGCAGAAATAGATTTTGTCATTCAGCGTGACGGCCAGATTATCCCGATTGAGGTCAAATCTGCAGACAACACAAAAGCCAAGAGTTTAAAGGTTTATATGGACACTTACAAACCTGCTTATGCTATCAAGCTTTCTGCGAAAAACTTTGCCTTTGAGGATAACAAAAAGACAGTTCCTCTTTATGCAGCATTTTGTATTTAAATTGACTTTAAACAGGTGAAATATGATGAAGACTTTTATGATGGGCAAAAAGTAACTCAGAGTAAAATGATAACATTCAGGCAGTATTCTATTGTTTCAAAAATGGCATTTGAAATATATGCGTTAAATCATGACTTGAATGTATTGAATGAGTGTTTGCGGATTGATAAAAAAACGCAGCGGGAGGCGGCAATAGAAGCAGTCAGACATGTTGGGATGCATCAGATAAAAGATATAGAGGAAGAAATTTTTGAAGATATGACAGAATGGAAAGAAATGTTTTTTCGAAGACTTGAAGAATTAAAAAATGCTGTAGATACTTCTGTTTTTTGATGAATGACGTGACACTGACATAACGTCTTTCCCACCAATCTTGTAACAACAATATAACATCCTCTATACAGAAATATGCGGTCTTAAGCCATTTTCATGGAAAAAAAGCCGCATATTTTTTGTGGCAATGACTTGACATCCTCGGGGGATCTGTGCACAATCCAGAGCTTGCCGCAGCAGCCTCTCCATTGCCTGAAACTGCAAAATAGGATGCTTACCTTTGGAAAAATTACAGATCCGGATAGGGCTGCTTCAGCAGGATGATCGTGTGGAAAAGCAATTCCTTTTCGGAATAATAGACATTCATGCTGCCTTCATGGCGTTCTGCGATCCGGCGGACGCTTTCCGTCAAATCCGAGGACTGTAAAAGGATATGGATATAGGCGTCGATTTTTTCGTGTTTCTTGGCGGAATTGGCGGAATTTAAATCTCAATTTGAAACCGTATTGCACTTTGCGCAAAGGGCAACTATAATGAAAGGGAAGCCGCGCAGTATCGCCAAAGGCAGGCGCGCCGCCGGCAATAACAGAAAACCAAAGGGGAAACAGCAATGGATTTACAGCAGATTTTTGACAGCACAGATTTTGTGCATGTGAGCGGAAGCAAGGAGGAGCTGCAGGTTGCAGAATATCTGAAAGGACAGTGCGAGAGCCTTGGAGTATCGGCAAGGCTGGAAGAGTTCCGCGTTGCAATGGGAGACATCGAAGAGGTGCATTTATATGCGGACGGCAAAGAAGTAACCTGTAAGGCGTTTGCCTGCTGCGGAAGCGGAAGCGTTGAGGGCGAGCTTTATTATATGCCCGGAACGGATAAAATTTCCCTTGCAGGGGCAAAGGACAAGATTGTGCTGATGGATGCGCAGGGCGTCGGATTTTTTACCTATCAGGATCTGATGAAGGCAGGCGCAAAGGCGCTTTTGTTCCAGTGCGGCAATCTTTATTACGGGGACAGGGATATTGACCAGAGGGATCTGCGCGAGGCGGTTGTAGGCGAAGAGAAAAAGGTGCTCTGCGCGATGATCCATTCCGAGGACGCGGTAAAGCTTGTAAGGGATCATGCAAAGCAGATCCGTCTGGAAATAAAGCAGCGCGAATATGACGGCAAGTCCCACAATGTAATCGCAGAGATTCCCGGCAAAAGGGACGAGTGGATCGCAGTAACGGCGCATTATGATTCCACATCGCTTTCCCACGGCGCATACGACAACATGAGCGGCTGCGCAGGACTGCTCGGGATCATGGAGCAGTTAAAGGATACGGAGAACAATTACGGTCTGCGCTTTATTTTCTGCGGAAGCGAGGAGAGAGGCCTGCTGGGATCCCACGCTTATACGAAAGACCACGAGGCAGAGCTGGAAAAGATCGTCCTGAATATCAATATGGATATGATCGGAACCTACATGGGCAAATTCATCGCCTGCGCGACAGGGGAGGAAAAGGCTGCCCACTATATCAGCTATATGGGCGCGGAGCTTGGCTTCCCGCTTACGACCTCTACAGGTGTATATCCGAGCGATTCCACGCCGTTTGCGGACAAGGGCGTTCCGGCAATCACCTTTGCAAGAAGTGCCAGCGGAAATGTTGCGCCGATCCACTGCCGTTACGATGTAAAAGATGTGATGTCGATGGAACAGCTGCAGAAGGATATTGATTTCATTGCAGCGTTCACAGACCGTATGGCGAATGCGGCGGTGTGCCCGGTGTCCAGAACCATGCCGGAGGACATGAAGAAGCAGCTTGACGAATATCTGAACAGGAAGAGAAAAGAGGACTGATAAAGCTTTTTGGAAGTAAGACGCGCAGGAAGGAGATGAGGGAAAGCAGTCCTTCTGAATGAGCAATTGTTCCCGTATGATCTTTAATTGGAAAATAAAGGAGCGACAGGATGAATATTATGCCGATTTCAGAGCTGTTGGAGAGAGCAGCGGAAATTTGCAAAAGAAACGGAGTAAAGCGGCTGGAATTATTTGGCTCCTTCGCGACAGGAACGGCGGGACCGACAAGCGATATTGACCTCGTTGTGTACGGATGCCCGGACATTCTGAAGCTGGAAAAGGATCTGGAGGAAATCGATACGCTGCGAAAAATTGATATTTTTGATTATGACAGCATAAGGAATGAGTTTTTGCTGGAGGATATTAAAAATTATGGAAAACAAATCTATTAACAGATACAATACCTTTTGCAGAAGCCTTAAAAATCTGGAAAAAAGCAGGACAGCAGATCCGAAGGAGGATTTTGTGCTGGAAGGAACGGTTCAAAACTTTTGCCTTACGTTTGATATTTCATGGAAGGTAATGAAGGATATTTTGATAAAACAACTGGGAATTCTGGATTTTGCAGTCGGGTCGCCGCGTGAAACACTGCAGCAGGCGTTTACAAACGGGCTCATAAAGGATGATCAGTGGATGCAGATGCTTCGCAGCAGAAATCAGCTTGCACATGATTATGACGGAACCTTTGCGGAGGAAAAATTTGGAGAGATCATAAAAATATATTATCCGTTGTTTGAAGAATTCAGGATCGGCGCTCAAAAATACTATCAGCAGTGAAGCAGTTTGACAAAAGTGTATTTCAGTTTGCCGTAGGGTATCCGCAGGCTTATGTGCTTGCTGAAAAAATAGTGGAAATAAATTGATTGACAGGTAAATTGAAAATGTATATGCAGACTGCCGGCAGAAGCAAGCTAAAATCTTGCTTCCGCCGGCAGTTTTTGCTGTATATATCCCGCTTTGTGTGGGCGTGCGCCGAGAATGCGGGTTTATAAATTTTTCCCGACAGATTTTTTATAGTGCTCGACCGCCTTTTGCAGCGCGCCGGACTCCCCGAAGGAAAGGCGGAACGACTTGCCGTCCAGCATTGTCGCTTTGAAAAAGGAAATTTCCTTTACATAGAGCATATTCAGGACGGCGCGGCTGACGAGCTGGATAAAACAGTCGCAGTCCTTCATGTTGCCGCAGAAGGTTTCGATGTTCATATCGGTAACGCGCTCCTCGCCGTTAAACAGGCGGAGGCGGACTTCGCGCTCAGTATCGGGCCACGCGCACATGATCTCATCTTCTTCCAGATAAAAGGTATCGGTGCGGTTTCGGAATTCCAGCTTTTTGATCTGGCTGTTTTTGATGATAAGAAGCTGGCTGATCATATCGGAAAGCTCGTCCACATGGATCGGCTTGTCCAGGAAAAGGACGTTATCCGGAAGGTTCGGGGATTTCCGGTAATCCACCTTGTCACAGCAAAAAACGATAGGCACGAGCGTGCCGTCGGCGCGCAGGGCGTTGGCAAGCTCCACGGCGTCGCAGCCGTCCTCCGTCATATCCATGAAAATCGCGTCATAGATCATGGGCGTGGAGAGGATGGATTCCTGACTGCCGAAGGAATCGATATACAAAACGCCGGTCGTATGGATCCGGCGGTCGGATTCGCGCCCCAAAAGCCGCTCCATCTGTTTTCGGTCTACCAAATGATCGTCACAAACTGCCAAGTGCATAATGATACCTCCTAAATTGCTGTATGATAAAAGTCGCCTGTCAAAGAATCGCAAAAGAAAGCGACGAGTGGAACAAAAGATAATAAAGGGCGATCGCCTGAATGATCAAAATGGCGGGCATTCCCCACACAAAGGAAGCGTGCAGCGTTTTGTGGCGGAAAAAATACATCCCTGCGATGCTTCCGATGCTGCCGCCGATCACGGCGATGAGGAAAAGGGTGGATTCCGGGATGCGCCACGCCTTGCGCCGCGCCCTGCTTTTGTCGATTCCCATTGCGGCAAAGCCTGCGATATTTACAATAACGGCATAGAGTGCCAGAATCAGTATAACGTCCATGTGAAATAACCTCGATGAATTTTTAGCAGTATGGCGGTGCATCCTGCTTTTTTATTGTATCACAGAAAACGTCCGGTTTCATCTAAAAATGAGCTGAAATTAAAAAAGTGTGCGTCCCGGCGCACAAACGGATTTTTTATTCTGCTCCCAGGGTACGGGGGCAGAGGAACGGAAATTCCCGATAGAATAAAAACATCCCGCCGGTCTGCCAGAAACCGGCGGGATGTTGAAACAGATCAGTTTTCGGAGGAGGCTTTGGCTTCCTGCATTTTCATGGCGCGCACCTTGGAGGAAAGGCCGAACAGGTTGATGAAGCCTTCCGCGTCGTGGTGGTCGTATAAGTCGCCTGTCGTAAAGGAGGCGATGCTTTCATTATAAAGAGAGTAAGGGGATGTGGTTCCGGCTTTGATGATATTTCCTTTATAAAGCTTGAACTTCACTTCGCCGGTCACATATTCCTGCGTCTTTTCGATGAAAGCCTGAACCGCTTCGCGCAGCGGAGTAAACCATTTGCCCTCGTATACGATCTGGGCGAGCTTGTTGCCCATGTCGATTTTTGCCGCGTAGGTATCGCGGTCGAGGATGAGCTCTTCAAGCTGCTGATGCGCTTCCATCAGGATCGTTCCGCCGGGCGTCTCATATACGCCGCGGGATTTCATGCCGACTACGCGGTTTTCCACGATGTCCACGATGCCGACGCCGTGCTTGCCGCCCAGCTCATTTAAGGTGCGGATGATGTCGGACACCTTCATCTGCTTGCCGTTGACGCTTGTGGGAACGCCCTTTTCAAAGGTCATCGTCACATATTCGGGCTGGTCGGGAGCCTCCTCGGGGGTGCAGCCCAGCACGAGCAGATGCTTGTAGTTCGGCTCGTTGGCAGGATCCTCCAGTTCCAGCCCCTCATGGCTGATGTGCCACAGGTTCCGGTCGCGGCTGTAGCTGGAATCTGCGGAAAAAGGCAGGTCGATGCCGTGCGCCTTGCAGTATTCGATCTCGGATTCGCGGGAATCCATCGTCCATTTATCATTTCTCCATGCGGCGATGATCTTTAAGTCGGGAGCCAGTGCCTTGATGCCCAGTTCAAAACGGATCTGGTCGTTGCCTTTTCCGGTCGCGCCATGGCAGATGGCGGCAGCGCCTTCTTTGCGGGCGATCTCCACCAGCTTTTTGGCGATCAGCGGACGCGCCATGGAAGTGCCCAGCAGATATTTGTTTTCATAAACGGCGTGCGCCTGCACGCAGGGAACCACATATTCGTCGCAGAATTCGTCTGTCACATCCAGAATGTATAATTTGGAAGCGCCGCAGGAAATTGCCCGTTCGTTGAGCCCGTCCAGCTCTTCCTCCTGTCCGCAGTCGATGCAGACACAGATCACTTCATAGTCAAAATTCTCCTTCAGCCACGGGATGATCGCCGTGGTGTCCAGACCGCCGGAATACGCTAAGATCACTTTCTCTTTCATAATGAAAACTCCTCACTCACATCGTCCCCGGTTTTTGCGGGGGCATATTTGCATTTTTTAAAAAGATGTGTCAGGATAGAAGCAGGCGGGCTGCCGTATCCGTCCGACAGGTTTACTATACACCCGCCCTGAGAAAAAATCAAGTGCAAATTTATGCAAAATTTAAAGAAATTATTCATAAATTTAAATTTTATCCATAAAATACTTGAATAATATGCAATTATGCAGTATTATTATGCAAAGCCAAAGCGCGCCGGAAGGGGCGCAGGGGAAGCTTCTATTTAAGAAATGGAAAACAGGAAATTGCCGTTTGTGCGGCGGAAAGAGGAAGATATGATCAGAGTAGGCATCATCGGTGCGACGGGCTATGCCGGAGGCGAGCTTGTCCGTATTTTAACAGGGCATAAAAATGTGGAGATCAAATGGTACGGTTCCCGCAGTTACATTGACAAACGATATGCGGACGTCTATCAGAACATGTTTCAGATCGTGGATGACGTGTGCAGCGACGATAATTTAAAGGAACTGGCAAAGCAGGTGGACGTGATCTTTACGGCGACGCCGCAGGGATTTCTGGCATCGGTCCTGGATGAGGAGATTCTGTCTCAGGCAAAGGTAATTGATTTAAGCGCGGATTACCGGATCAGGGATGTGGACGTTTATGAAAAATGGTACGGCATTGAACATAAGTCCCCGCAGTTTATTCAGGAAGCGGTTTACGGGCTGTGCGAAAGAAACCGGGAGCAGATCAAAACGGCGCGGCTCGTGGCAAATCCCGGATGTTATCCGACGTGCTCGGTCACAGCGGTATTCCCGCTGGCGGCGGAAGGGCTGATCGACGTTTCCACGATTATTATAGATGCAAAAAGCGGGACGTCCGGCGCGGGGCGGGGCGCAAAGGTGCAGAACCTTTACTGCGAAGTGAATGAAAATATCAAGGCATACGGCGTGGCGTCCCACCGGCACACGCCGGAGATCGAGGAGCAGCTCTCCTATGCGGCGGGCTGTCCGGTAACGCTGAATTTCACGCCCCATCTTGTGCCGATGAACAGGGGGATTCTGGTAACGGCTTACGCTTCTTTAAAAGAAGTGGAAAAACCGGACGGAAGCTTTGGGCTGCCGGACGAAGCGCAGGTGCGCGCCGCTTATGAAAAATATTATAAGGATGAAAAATTTGTGCGCTTCCTTGCGCCCGGCGTATGTCCCGAAACAAAATGGGTAGAGGGAAGCAACTATGTGGACGTAAACGTGCAGGTCGATCCCCGCACAAAGCGCGTCATTATGATGGGCGCGATGGACAATCTGGTAAAAGGCGCGGCAGGACAGGCGGTGCAGAACATGAACCTGATGTTTGGGGAGAAGGAGAGCGAAGGGCTGGAGCTTGTGCCGATGTTCCCGTGAGGGAATGTGGGCGCCCGGACAGCGATTGCTGTGAGGCGGAGTGCCTTTGGGGCTGCGCTGGATTCCGGTTCGCTCATGGAAAATTTTTTGCAAAACGCGCGCCTGCTTCCGGGGCGTGTGTCCGGGCGGCAGAGAAAAGGCACAGAAAAATTTCCTTAGAAGCTTGAATTTGAAGAAAAAAGTTGTATGATACAATGTTAGGACTTGACTGAGACAGCACTGGACTCTGATAAAGAAGGCGCGTTGGCGCAAAGGCGTCCTCTTTATTAAAGCCTAGTGCTTCGGAAAGGCGGAAGCAATGGACGCAGTGACGCATCCTTTTGAACCGGTTTATGACGAAAATTCCCGGATTTTGATTCTCGGGAGCTTTCCATCGGTAAAATCGAGAGAAAATCATTTTTATTACGGGCATCCCCAGAACCGTTTCTGGAAGGTGGCGGCGGGAGTGACAGGCAGCAGCGTGCCGCAGACGGTGGAGGAGAAGCGGGCGTTTCTGCTGGCGCATGGGATCGCGGTATGGGATTCCATCGCCAGCTGCCAGATCGAAGGCTCATCGGACAGCTCGATCCGGGACGCAGTGCCCAACGACATCGCAGGGCTTTTGGAAAAGACGAACATCAAAGCGGTGTTCTGCAACGGGGCAAAATCGTGGGAAACCTACCATAAATACTGTGAAAAAGCCTGCGGGCAAAAGGCGGGAAAGCTCCCGTCCACATCTCCGGCAAATGCGGCGTGGTCTGTGGAACGGCTCATAAAGGAATGGAAAAAGGAGCTTGGCGCATATCTTGACAGGCCTTTTCAGATCTGCCCGATGACGCCGGAGGATTATGAGCAGGTGCATGCGCTCTGGATGACGATCCACGGTTTTTCCATCCGGACGATCGACGACTCGCGGGAGGGCGTGGAGCGGTTTTTAAAGCGCAATCCGGGCATCAGCGTGACGGCAAAGGCGGACGGAAGGGTAGTAGGGGCGATCCTGTGCGGACATGACGGCAGGCGGGGCTGTCTGTATCATGTGTGCGTGCACGAGGATTACCGGATGCACGGCATCGGCAGGGCGATGGTAACAGCGTGCATGCGGGCGCTTCAAAAGGAAGGGATCAACAAGGTTTCGCTGATCGCCTTTACCCGGAACGATGTCGGGAACACGTTCTGGCGGGAGGTCGGCTGGACGAAGCGGGAGGACCTGAACTATTACGATTTTGTACTGAACCGGGAAAATATCGAAAATTTCAACGCGTGAATGAAAGCGCGCATGACAGGAGGACGTTATGGAAAAGATTACAGGCGGCGTGACCGCGGCAAAGGGCTTTATGGCAGCTGGCGCAGAGGCAGGAATCAAATATAAAAACAGAAAGGACATGGCGATGATCTACAGCAAAACGCCGTGCAAAACGGCGGGCGTTTTTACGACAAATGTAGTAAAGGCGGCGCCGGTGCTGTGGGATAAGGAAATCGTGGAAAAGGTGCAGGATACGCACGCGGTAGTCGTCAATTCGGGCATTGCGAACGCATGCACCGGAAAGCTGGGCTATGAATACTGCCGGGAGACGGCGCAGGAGGCGGCGGACGTTTTGGAGATCGCGCCCGAAAATGTGCTGATCTGCTCCACCGGGGTGATCGGGATGCAGCTTCCCGTGGAAAAGCTGACGGAAGGCGTGCGGATGCTGGCAAAGGAGCTGGGAGCGTCTGAGGAAGCCGGGACAGAGGCGGCAAAGGCGATCATGACGACGGACACCCGCAATAAGCAGGCAGCGGTAAAGGTAACGATCGGGGGAAAAGAGGTAACGGTCGGGGGAATGTGCAAGGGCTCCGGCATGATCCATCCGAATATGTGCACAATGCTGGCATTTGTGACGACGGATGTGAATATTTCCCAAAAGCTTTTGCAGGAGGCGCTCAGCGAGGACGTGCAGTCGACGTTTAACATGATCTCGGTGGACGGCGACACCTCCACGAACGATACGCTTCTCGTGCTGGCAAACGGAGAAGCGAAAAATGCAGAGATCACGGAGAAAAATGAGGATTACCGGATCTTTGCAGAGGCGCTCCACTTTGTTAATGAAGCCCTGGCAAAGAAGATCGCCGGAGACGGAGAGGGCGCGACGGCTTTATTTGAGGCGAAGGTAGTCCATGCAGACACGCTGGAAAACGCGCGCACGCTGGCAAAATCGGTCATCACATCGAGCCTGACCAAAGCGGCGATCTTTGGGCACGACGCAAACTGGGGACGGATTTTGTGCGCGCTGGGCTATTCGGGCGTGCAGTTTGATCCGGAAAAGATCGAGCTGTATCTGGAAAGCAGCGTTGGAAAAATCCTGATTTTTAAAGACGGGACGGCGGCGGACTACAGCGAGGAGGAAGCGGGACGCATCCTTTCAAGCGCAGAGGTAACGGCGTTTGTGGATATGAAAATGGGAGACGCAGAGGCGACGGCGTGGGGCTGCGACCTGACGTACGACTATGTGAAGATCAACGCGGACTACCGCAGCTGACGAAAGGACTGCAGCCAATAAACCATTGCAGCCGGTAGAAGGACTGCAGCCAATAAACCATTGCAGCCGGCGGAAGGGCTGCAGCCGATAAATCATCGAAGCCGGACGGCAGTTTGCGCAAAGAAATATGAGACGGGGAGAAGAAGGATGGAAAAAATGGAAGTGGATCAGATCAGGAAAAAGGCGGAGGTGCTCATCGAGGCGCTTCCCTATATCCAGCAGTTTAACAGAAAGATCATTGTGGTAAAATACGGCGGCAGCGCCATGAGCGACGAGGAGCTGGAAAAAAATGTGATCAAGGACGTGACGCTGCTAAAGCTGGTCGGCTTTAAGCCGATCATCGTGCACGGCGGCGGGAAAGCGATCAGCAGCTGGGTGGCAAAGATTGGCAAAAAGCCGGAATTTATCAATGGTCTGCGGGTAACGGACGAAGAGACGATGGAGATTGCAGAGATGGTTCTGGGTCGCGTGAACAAAAAGCTCGTTTCCATGGTAGAGGAGCTTGGCGTATCGGCGGTCGGCATCAGCGGCAAGGACGGCGGGCTTTTGCAGGTGGAGAAAAAATATGCCGACGGGCAGGACATCGGCTTTGTGGGCGATGTAAAGCAGGTAAATCCGAAGCTGCTGTACGATCTGATCGACAGCGATTATCTGCCGATCGTGTCCCCGGTGGGGCTGGATGAAAACTGCCAGACCTATAACATTAACGCAGACGACGCGGCGTGCGCGGTGGCGCGGGCAGTGGGCGCGGATAAGCTCGTTTTCCTGACGGATGTGGAAGGGCTGTATAAGGATTTTTCGGACAAAAGCTCTTTTATTTCCCGGATCACCGCAAGCGGCGCAGAAGAGCTTCTGGAAAACGGCTTCATCGGCGGCGGGATGCTGCCGAAGCTTCAGAACTGCACGGCGGCGGTCAAGGGCGGCGTAAACAGGGTGCATATTCTGGACGGACGGATCCCACACTGCCTGCTGCTTGAGATTTTTACGGATCACGGCATCGGAACGGCGATCGTGGGCGACGGCGAAGAGGCGTAGGAAGCGGAACGGAGGAAGAGATGGGAGAAGTGACAAAGCAGTATATCGAGGAAGCGGAGCAGGATCTTTTGCACACCTACAACCGGTATCAGATCGTTTTGGACCGGGGCGAGGGCGTATACCTGTATGATATTGAAGGAAAAAAATATCTGGATTTTGCGGCGGGCATCGCAGTATTTGCGCTGGGCTACGGCAATCAGGCGTATAACGACGCGTTAAAGGCGCAGATCGACAAGCTGCTGCATACGTCCAATTACTATTATAACGTGCCTGCGGTGGAGGCGGCAAAGCATTTAAAAAAAGTGTCCGGCATGGACCGCGTCTTTTTTACAAACAGCGGCGCGGAGGCAGTGGAGGGCGCGATCAAGGCGGCGCGCAAATATGCCTTTTTAAAGGATGGGCGCACGGATCATGAGATCGTGGCGATGAACCATTCCTTTCACGGGCGCACGATGGGCGCGCTGTCTGTGACCGGGAACCCCCATTACCGGGAGGCGTTCGAGCCGGGCATCGGAAACATCCGGTTTGCGGATATGAACGATTTTGAAAGCGTAAAGGCATGCGTCAACGAAAAAACCTGTGCGGTCATTCTGGAAACGGTCCAGGGCGAGGGCGGGATCTATCCGGCATCGGAGCAGTTTTTAAAGAGCCTGCGCGCGCTCTGCGATGAAAAGGACATCCTGCTGATCTTTGATGAGATCCAGTGCGGGATGGGGCGCACCGGGCACTGGTTTGCGTGGCAGAAATACGGCGTAAAGCCGGACATCATGACAACGGCAAAGGCGCTGGGCTGCGGTGTTGCCGTGGGCGCATTTTTAATGACGGAAAAGGTCGGGCAGAATTCCTTAAAGGCGGGAGACCACGGCACGACCTACGGCGGCAATCCCTTTGCCTGCGCGGCGGTCGCCAAAGTGCTTGATTTATTTGAGCAAAACCATATAATAGAACATGTGAATGAGGTTTCCGGCTATCTGGAAAAGACGCTGGACGCTTTTGTGGAAAAATATGACTTTATCAAAGAGCGGCGCGGATGCGGGCTCATGCAGGGGCTGGTATTTGACAGGCCTGTGGGCGGCATCATTTCGGCGGCGCTGGAAAAAGGGATGATTTTGATCAATGCGGGCGCGGATATTATCCGTTTCGTGCCCCCGCTCGTGATCGGGCGAGAGGACATCGACCGGATGGCAGAGCTTTTGGACGCTTGCCTGAAAGAGGAAAGCCTCCGGACGTGAGCCTGACGGCGTCTGCCCGCAGGAAGAAAGAGAGAGGAATTTATGGCGATCAAAAAGAGGCTTCTTGCGGCGGCAGGTGTGATTGCGGTAGCGGGGGCGGCGGTATGTGCAGCGGCGGCAAGCCGGCTGTTTCCGGGAACGACGGAGGACAACGGGCTTTTGCACCGCCCCACGCTGACGCTCTGGTATACGGATGAAAAGCTGGAGGACTATCTGGCAAGCGTAGCGGTGGATTATCAGAACGCGGCGGGCGTTCAGGTGATTCCGGTGTTAAAAAGCGGGCTGGAATATCTGGAACAGGTCAACGCCGCTTCCCTGGAGGAAGAAAGCGCGCCGGATCTTTATATTGTGAGCAACGACAGTCTGGAAAAGGCGCATCTGTCCGGGCTTGCGGTTAAGGCAGAGGACAAAAGCGGCGTTTTGACGACGGATTATTTTCCGCAGACGGCGCTGGACGCAGTGACCTATCAGGGAGAAAAAATAGCGTATCCGCTCTATTTTGAGACGAGCGCGCTGATCTATAACAAAACCTATCTGGAACAGGCGGCGCAGGAGCTGGGAACGGATGTGGCGGCGCTGATCCCGCAGACGATTGAGGGAATCCAGGGCTTTGCGGACGTATACAATGCGCCGGAGACGGTAGAGGCAGTATTCCGCTGGGACGTATCGGACTTTTTTTACAATTACTTTTTTGCGGGCAATTATATCAATGTAGGCGGGGCCTGCGGGGACGACTCTTCCCAGATCGACATTTATAATCTGGAGGCGGTAAAGGGGCTGGCGGCATATCAGGAGCTGAGCCAGTTTTTCTCCATCGATGCGGAGACGTCCAGCTACGAACAGGTCGTTCAGGATTTTTTGAGCGGGAAGCTCGTTTTTACCATTGCGACGACGGACGTGATGGAGCGGGTGCAGGAGGCAAAGGCGGACGGCAGCTTTGTGTGGGAATACGGCGCGGCGCCCCTGCCCGACATCAACAAAGAGGTGTGCACCCGGGGAATTTCCGTGACAAACGGGATCGCGGTCAACGGCTACAGTAAAAAACGCAGCGAGGCGGACGCCTTTGCGTCGTGGCTTTCCACGGAAGGCGCGGCGAAGCTGTATGACCGGACGGGGCACGTTGCGGCGCTGCAGACGGCGGCGTCCCAGAATGGGGAAATGGCGGCGTTCTGGCAGGAGTACAGCAGCACGGTCCCGATGCCCAAGCTGATGAGCACGGCGAATTTCTGGGTGCAGATGGAAGTGGCGTGCACGAAGATCTGGCAGGGAGAAAATGTGTCGGACGTATTAAAGGCTCTGTCGGAAGCGATCATGACGCAGGTGACGGGCGCGGCGTATACGGAACCGGAATATATCGAGCTTCCCAAAGAGACGGAAACCGGCTTTGAGGAAGGCGCGATGGACTGAGCGGAAGCCGTCAGAAATCAGGTCTGAGGCAGGAATTTTTGCCCGGACATGCATAAAAACCGATAAAACCGGCATACCTAAGAACAGGGAGCGGCAAAGGCTTACGTTCCGGAATGGAGAATTAACATGGTCGGATTTTTGATCGCGGTTTTATCGGGCGCGCTCATGAGCGTGCAGGGAGTGTTTAATACGCAGGTAACGAAGGCGTCGAGCATCTGGGCGGCAAACGTATTCGTACAGTTTTCGGCGTTTTTGGTCTGTCTGGCGGCGTGGGGGATCACGGACAGGACAAATCTTTTGTCGGTGTGGAAGGTGGAACCCAAATATATGCTGCTGGGCGGCGTGATGGGCGCGGCGATCACATGGACGGTCATCCGCAGCATGGACGCGCTGGGACCTGCAAAGGCGGTGCTTTTTATCGTGGTGGCGCAGATCGCAGCGGCGTATGTGATTGAGCTGTTCGGGCTGTTCGGGGCAGAGCGCCAGCCGTGGGAGTGGCGCAGGGCAATCGGGCTTGCGGTGGCGGTCGCAGGCATCGCGATCTTTAAGTGGGAATGAGAAAACGTCCGGCGGTTACGGTTTATTGGCTTTCCGGTAAACCGTAACCGCCGTTTTTATATGCAGTGCGGTCGGTACAGCCTCCGGGGGAAACAGCAATGCCTATCCCTTTTTGCACAGATAAGTATGGGGAAAGGGATAGAAGTTTTGAGGAGTATGTGGTAAAATGGGCATATGAAGAGGGGGAGGCAACAGCTTTGGAAAAAGCGGACAAAATATCAGGGAAAGAGAGGGCAAATGGGGGAAAAGAAGTAACAGATACAGGAATACATTTCCGGCAGGTTCCGGATGTCTGTATTATTTATATTACCCAGTTTGATCTGTTTGGTCGTGGAAAGACAATGTATCATGCGCAGAAGGTAATACAGGAAACGGGGGATGTGATTAAGGACGGACTTCGGGAAATTTATCTGAACACCGAAGTAGACGACGGGAGTTTGCAGGCTGCGCTGATGCAGAATTTTATGAAAGAGGAAATGGCGGATCAGCGTTTTCCGGAAGTGAGCAGGCGCTTTCACGATTTGAAACATGATGAAAAGGAGGTAGTGCCTATGTGTAAGGAGCTGGAACAATATTTGGCAGAAGGACATGCAGAAGGACGCGCAGAGGGGGAGGCAGAAGGAAAAGCATTTGTCGCCCGCAATCTGTTTCGGGCAGGAATGTCGATAGAGGAGATTGCCAAAATGGTGGGAATGACTGCAGAAGTCGTCCGCCAATGGCTGGATCTAAAGAAAACAGAACTTTGATGAATTTATGATAAAACATAACGGGAGGCGGTTAACATGTGGTTTGTGTTTGCGCTGCTGTCCGCGGTTTTTGCGGCGCTGACATCCATACTGGCAAAGATCGGGATAGACGGGGTAAACTCCAATCTGGCGACGGCGATCAGAACGGTGGTCGTGCTGGTAATGGCGTGGGGAATGGTTTTTTTGACAAACGCGCAGAAAGGGATTTCGGAGATCGGCGTAAAAAGCTGGACGTTTCTGATCCTGTCGGGGCTTGCCACCGGGGCGTCGTGGCTTTGTTATTACAGGGCGCTGCAGATCGGGGAGGCTTCCAAGGTTGTGCCGGTCGATAAGTTAAGCGTTGTGATCACGCTTGTAATGGCGTTTGTATTTCTGCACGAGCAGTTTACGGCAAAGTCTTTGATCGGATGTATCCTGATCGGGGCAGGGACGCTGATCATGGTGTTATAAAAAAGAGGATCTGGATTGCGGATAAAACGCAGCGCAGATCCTCTTTTTTTCAGTTGGCTTGTCAGGTGGTACAGTTTTTAGGGGCTTATCATTCCGACGTCCGCAGCCGCTCCACGACGGTCCCTCTATGGAACAGGCGCAGGACGATCAGCGGAATGACTGCCGCTAAGATCAAATAGATCGCGCCTGCGACAAGCGCCGGAAGAAGCGTGAAATGCAGGGTGAAAAACCACATGGAGGGCGAATTTAAAACGTTTTTGATCACGGTCAGGGCAAGAAGCGCAGCCAGAATAACGCCGGACAGATCTGCACCGACCGCATAATAAACGCCTTCATATACGATCAGGCGGCGAAGCTGCCGGTCTGTCATGCCGATGCTCTGCATGGTCGCAAATTCGTGGCGGCGGGTAATGATGTTTGTAATGATCATGTTGGTAAAATTGATCAGCCCTGCAAACGCCATGATCCCGCCGATCAGCCCGCCTACCACGAGCACGATATTCCGGATGGAATCCATCTGTTCCTTCAAAAGCTTTGTGGACGTATAGGCAACGGCGGGATGGCTGTCGGTGTAGCTGCTTAAAAAGGCGTCCATCTGCTCCTGCTGCCCCTCTGCCACGTCAAAACCGTAATTTAACAGCGCCGGCTCATCATAAAGCTCCTTGAAAACAGAATCGGACAGGTAAAGGAAGGGGGCGTCGCCGCCGATATTCATCTGGGAGGTCGTCGTGTTCGCCGTTTCCTCCTCCATGCCGATGGTACTCGCCCGCGCCAGTACGGTACAGGTTTTAAACAGCTCCCCGTTTTTATAAAAAGAGACTGTGTCCCCTACCTGAAGCTGACGCGTAAGGGGCGTTTCCTCGGGATCCCCTGTCAGGCGGTCGAGGGAGCAGCCGACGACCACATAATCCCCGGCAGCCATTTTCTGTTTGAGAACAGCTTTGTCCGTCTCCCCTTCAAAAAGGATCAGGTCATTCCAGAAATTTTCTGAAACGCCGCACACATTTCCGCAAAAAAGGGAATCTGCATCCGGGAGCGTGTGCAGCGAATATCCTTCAAATATTTTGCTGATGCGCCCGTCCTCATATACATAGCTGCCTGTTGTAAATTCGTTTTCAAAGCCGTAGTCCACGAGCACGTTCGTATCGTCCAGCGTATTCCGGTACAGGAAGCGTTCGTTGGAAACGCCGGGCTGCGAGCGGATCGCTTCTACCGCGTCGTCGGGCAGGGCGTCCGAGCGGTGCGCAAAGCCGGTCATGACGTTGATCGCGGTGGAATTATAGGCGGTAAAATCCGTTTTGGCCGATCGGGAAAGGAATTTTTCCTCATCCATGCTCTTGGTAATGATCAGGATGGAATTAAACAGGACAATGCACAAGAGCATGGAAATCACGATGAAAACGGAGCGCCTCCGGTTGCGCTGGAGGTTGGAAAACGCCATGTAAGACAGCTTTACGCCGTTTGTGCGCCGGACGCTTTTTTGGCGGCAGTCGTCCTGGTCCGTATAGCGGATCGCTTCCAGAGGGGAGACGTGGGAAGCCTTTTTGGCGGGCTTGCGGGTGCTGATGAATACGGTCAGCACGGTAAACAGGGAAGCGATGACCACGATGAGCGGCGAAGCGGAAAGCTGCGTTTGGGACGACTGATGCTCAAAACTGAAAAACCGCATGACGACGGGAAGCAGCAGCCAGCCTGCGACAAAGCCTGCGATCAGTCCAAGGGGCAGGCCGATCAGGGTAAGAAGGGCTGCCTGACGGCTGACGAGGCTTTTGATTTGGCGCGTAGAAGTCCCGATCGTCCGAAGAAGCCCGTACTGGCGCACATCCTGCATCACGGAAATATCGAAAATATTGTAAATGAGCAGATAGCCGCAGACGATGAACATGAGGATGAATGCGGCGGCAAACAGGATATTCTGCGGCTGGATCAGCCCTTTGGACATCTGATTGGCGGCGCAGAGGATAAAGTTCTGGGCGTCCATTTCGTCCGGGTTGCCGCCGATGGAGCGGGCAAACTCTTTGAGCTGTCCGTCGATATTGCTTTTATCCTTTAAAACCACCTCGGAAAAGGTTGTGCCGCAGGTTTCCCGGTCCTGGGCAAAGGTATTGCGAAACAGCTCCGGGTGATCTGCGACGAACTGATCGGAGACGATCATCAGACTGACGGTATCGTTGGAGGCTTCCCACCAGCCGGAAAGCACCATATCGTAATGATAGGTTTTGCCCCGCACTTCAAATTCCACAGGGACGGTGGCGCCGACCTTTGGCTCGATGCCGAGCGATTCCAGCGCCAGCTCCGTCGTGGAAATTTCATTCGCCTTTTTGGGGGCGGAGCCGTGGGTGGGGACGCAGAAGGTAAGCTCCTGCTGGACGTCGTCGGCATAGTTGATCTCTACCGTATGTCCGGGAGAGTTGGCAGCGTAGCCAAGAACCATCCTGTGTCCCGCTTTTTCTACAAAATCGCTGTTTTTGAGCTGTAAAAACTGTTCCTCCGTCAGATAGCCGATCGTGCCGTCCGCCTTGCTTCCTTTCTGCATCTGCATGGAAAGCCGCATGGAGGAAACAAGGTTAAAGGCGAGGGCGGTAATGGAGGTAAATAAAAACGCCGTCAGAAAGATCGCCAGAACGGCTGCAAAATTTCGGATCTTATTTTTGCGGAAATATCTGCGGGAAAGATGCCGGATCGCCCCGTTATTGTTATTGCCAAATAAAATGTCGTTCATGCCGCCACCTCCTTACAGCGCGATCCTGCCGTCCTCGATCCGAACGATCCGGTCGGCGAGCTGGGCAATTTCGTTATTGTGCGTGATCATAACGAGCGTCTGGTGGAATTTCCGGCTGGTTGTTTTTAAAAGGCCGAGCACGTCGGAGCTGGTTTTGCTGTCCAGATTGCCGGTCGGCTCGTCGGCAAGCACAATGGCGGGCTTGGAAACGAGGGCGCGGGCGATGGCGACGCGCTGCTGCTGGCCGCCGGAAAGGTTGTTTGGCATATTGTTGAGCTTGTCCTCCAGCGCCAGCATGCGCACGACCTCCTTCATGAATTTTTTGTCAGGCTTGTCGCCGTCCAATTTCACGGGAAGGACGATATTTTCATAGACGTTTAAAACGGGGACGAGATTATAGTTCTGGAATACAAAACCGATCTTTCTTCTGCGGAAGATCGTGAGCTGCTCGTCGTTTAAGGCAGATAAATCCTTTCCGTCCACGACGATCTTTCCGGAGGTGGGGACGTCCAGACCGCCCATCATGTTTAAAAGCGTGGATTTTCCGCTGCCGGAGGTTCCGACGATGGCGACAAATTCGCCCTTTTCGATGGAAAGGGTCACGCCGTCCAGCGCACGGGTGACGTTTGGTTCTTTGCCGTAATATTTTTTTAAGTCGGTTGTTTGTAAAATACTCATCTGAAACACCTTCCTTTTTTCTTGATAAGGCTATTGTAACGGCAAAACCTCATGGAAATGTCACGGCAAAAGAAAAAATCGGGCGGCTTCGGGCAAAAAATGTCACGAAACGGTGACATTTGGGCGGACGGTGCAGCATTTTGGTCAGCAGGGCAGAAAAACGGAAAATACAGAGCCCTTTCCCGGCTCGGAGGAGACGCAGATATAGCCGCCCTGCATCGTGACGATTTTGCGGGCAAGGTAAAGCCCGACGCCCACGCCCTCCGTGTCGTGCACGGAGGCTTCCCGGTAGAAGCGTTTGAAGATCGCGCCCTGATGGGCTTCGCAGATGCCGATCCCGGTATCCGCGATGTCGATGCGGACATACAGTTCCAGACCCTGCGCAGAGACGCGGATGCTGCCGCCTGCCGGGGTGTATTTTACGGCGTTGTCCAGAATGTTAAAGAGGGCTTCGGCGGTCCATTTCCGGTCATGGAGGGCGGAGAGCTGCTCGGGGCAGTCTGCAAGCACGCGGATCTGCTTTTTTTCGGCGGACAAAAGGATGCCGCCCAGGGCGGCGGCGAGCGTATCATAGACGGGCTGCAGCTTTTGTGCCGGAGAGATCACGCCTGTTTCCAGACGGGAGGTCTTGATCATCGCCTGCATGAGAAAATCCAGCTTGTCAAGCTGCGTTTCCTGCGCTTTTAAAAATTCCCGCTGCTTTTTAGGGGGAACGGTCTGCTCCGACAGGGTGGCGTTGATCGCTTTCAGGTTGGCAAGGGGCGTTTTTACCTGATGGGAAAGGTCGGAAATCAGCTCCTGTAGGTCTGCGCGCTCCTTTGCAATGCTGTTTTTCTGCTCCTGCATGACTTCGTAAAGCCGTTTGAGCCGGTAGCTGATCTTATAAAACAGGCTTTCTTCATCCGGCGTCTGAAGCGGCTCAGCCGTCTGAGACATCATTTCATCCAGCGCAGAGCAGAGGGCGTCCGAAAAAAGCACGAGCCTGCGGCGTATGGCGAAAACAAAAAAGGCGGCGCAAAGAAAGACAAAAAGGCAGAAGAAAAGGCCGCACCAGACGGCGGAAGGGCTTTTGGTCAGGATATAAAGACAGACGGACAGCCCGGCAGCCGCGGCGAGAAGGAGAAGGGAAAACAGGAGGCAGATGCGGTTGACGGAAAGATGCTTCTGATTCATTTTGACGTTCCTCCGATCCACATATAGCCCATGCCGTATACCGTTTTGATATATGTCTTGTCCGGCGTTTCGATTTTGCTGCGGACGCGGCTGATCGCCGCAGTCAGGGCGTGCTCGTCCACAAAATTGCCGTCCGCGTCCCAGAGTTTTTCCAAAAGCACCTGACGGGTCAGGACGGTCTGCGGGTTTTTGACAAGGATTTTTAAAAGGCGGTATTCTAACGGCGTAAACGTGAGCGGCTTTTTGGACAGGGAGGCGGTCATTTCAGAAAAGCTGACAGTCAGCGTGCCGTCGTCGTATAAATCGCCGCCGGACTGCTTTGCGATGCGGGACAAAAGGGCAGCCAGCTTTTTTTGAAAAACGCTCATGGGAAAAGGCTTTGTCACATAGTCGTCCGCGCCCAGCTCATAGCCGCGCAGCATGTCGCTTTCCATATCGTTTGCGGTCAAAAAGATCACCGCCGTATCGGCGCGCCGTTGCTTTAGTTCCCGGCAGAAATCAAAGCCGTTCCCGTCCGGCAGATTCACGTCCAGAACGATCAGGTCGTAGTCCTGACGCCGGGAGAGCTGTGCTGCCTCCTGGATGGACAGGGCGCTGTCCACGGTATATCCCGCTCCCAGATTGTAGCAGAGCGTGCTGTTTAAAAGTCTGTCGTCCTCGACTACCAAAATGCGCATTTCAATCCCCCTTCCGGAAAATAATCCCGCCGGTCAGGCGGCGGTTTGTGTGATGTACTGAGGGTATTATAGAAGCTTGCAAAAAAGATGTCAATTTTCAGGCAGATTTAAAAGAAACTTAAGAAAGGGATGGTAAAATATTACAAAGAGGAAAGCTCCTGATCTGCCGGGAGAATTTCAGCAAAATGACAAGGGAGGAAGCGGGGCAACGTACCGCACAAACGATGTGGAGGACTACGGGGAATTTGAGGGATTTCAGGGCTACAGCTAATTATTTACGTTTCCGGAGGAGCTTCCGGAAAGCGCGGAGCCGGAAACCTATGTGTACCGATATGGGGACAGGCTTTTTGACCCCGAGTGCCAGATCTTTTTGGAGTGCACCTATGGGGTGGAGGATTTTCAAGCGGAGCTGGAAAGGCTGGGCAGGCTGCGGAATCTGGAATACAACACGGAGGATTTCCAGTATCCGGCATATGTGAAAACAAACAGCAGGGAGCACTGCTTTGAGTATGCGCTGGTCACGGACGAGGATACGATCGTGTATGTGTTCCTGCAGTATATGAGAAGGGATGAAATACGGTTTTCACGGGAGTATCTGCCGGATAATTATTTGTGAGTATCTGCCAAAGCATTATTTGTGAAAAAGATTGGAAGGAAGGCAGGGAAATGGGGAAAAGACTATTGCTGTTCGTTATGGTGCTGTCGCTTGCGGCAGGGGGCTGCAGAGCGCAGGCGGGCGAGGAAAAAGAGGGAGTGGAGACAGGATCTGAACCGGGGACGGAAGCAGGAGCGCAGGCGGAATCAGAACCAGAGGCGGAATCAGAAAATGAGAAAGAATCCATATCGCAGGCGCGGATGGACCGGCAGATTTTTATAAGCTTTAACGGGGAGATCCAGGGCTTTAAGGCAGACAGCTCAGGACTGCTTCAAAATATAGAACAGCTGGCGTATCTTGCGCCGAGGGGCGGGCTGGGAATGGAAATGGAAGCGGAAAAGGTGCCGGAAAGCAAAAATCCGTATCTGGCAGAAAGTGCCGGTCTGACGGATATGGAAGAGATCCTGACCTCGGAAAGCGGTCTGGTCTGGGTCAGGCTTTTTTGCGGAAGCAGTGCGGATTTTGGGGAGGGTACGAGCGTGCCGGAGCACGGGGATATTGCCGCATATGTACAGGAAGAGGACTTGTATATCGCGGAAGAAACCGGGGAGAAGGATTTATGGAATATCTGGAAGCTGCCCGGATATGGGGAGTGGCTGGAGCAGGAGATCAGGATTTTTCTGAGGGTCATGACGGGGATGGACTATGGCGGAGTGTGAGGGGTAAACCTCACACCCCGCCATTTCTTCTGCCGCTTCAAAGGTCATCGTCCTGACCTGGTATCCGTCTCTTGCCGGTTCATATTCCAGCCTGACAGTCCCGAGAGATCCCGTTGGAGAAAACTGAATTGCGAGGTCGCAGAAAAGGGTATCGTTTTCTGCAAAATATCGCACATTCCCTTCATAGGAAAGCGTGTCGAAAAGTGTTTCCGGGCTTTCTATGGAAGAAACGTCATAGCGAAGGGTCTGCTCCGGCAAAGTCAGCGTGACAATCCCATCCTGCGAAACAGAACTGTACAGGTTTTTTCCCAGAAAGGAAACCGCGTCCTCGCAGGCAAGCTCAGTCGGTTCATCCTGTGAAAGATCAAAAATATGAGGGGAAGAAAGATACATCCCCGAGCCTTCGTTTTCTGTCAGGAGCAGAAACAGCTTTTGGGCATCTCCTGAGAAAAAAATCTGCGGGGCAAAGGCGGGATTTTCGACGTTCTGACCGGTTAGAGGGAGCTGGTCGCCGCCGATTTTGACGGAAAGCTCCGTATAGCAGCCGTCCGCTGACGCACCGGACAGGACTTCAATCTTATGCGCAGGATCGGAGGCAATTTCAGTGGAGCTGCCGCAGGCGCCGCAAAAAAGCGTTTATGGAAAAACTCCCCTTTTCTTCAGAATTTATTACGGAAAACCTGACGGGGCTGTTTAGATTTGTTTCATATGCTGAATGTACAGTATGAAGGAACAGGAAAACAGCAGCAGATAAGGAGAAGGTTATGACGGAAAAGAGGAAATGTCTGACGCTTACGGTTCCCTGCTATAATTCCGAAAGCTACATGGAAAGATGTGTGGATTCTTTATTGGAAGGCGGGGACGATGTGGAGATCATTCTGGTGGACGACGGCTCCACCGACCGGACGGGCGAGATCGCGGACGGATACGCGGCGCAGTATCCGGACATTGTGAGAGTGATCCATAAAGAAAACGGCGGGCACGGCTCCGGCGTCAATGCAGGGATGGCGCTGGCATCCGGCGTTTATTTTAAAGTGGTGGATTCGGACGACTGGCTGGACGCAGAGGCGTATCACAGGCTTTTGGCGGCGCTGCGGTTCTGGAGCCGTTGCGAAAACAAACCGGATCTGATCGTCTGCAACTATGTGTACGATCATTTGGAGGAGCAGACGTCCAAAACAGTCCGCTATCGGAACGTATTTCCCGAAGGAAAGCTTTGCGGCTGGGAAGAAACGGGACGGTTCCGCCCGCAGCAGTATCTTGTGATGCACGCGCTGGTTTACCGGACGGGCGTTTTGTATGACAGCGGCGTGGAGCTGCCGGAGCATACGTTTTATGTGGACAACCTGTTTGCAAACCAGCCGCTCCCGTTCGTAAAGCAGATCTATTACATGGACGTGGATCTGTATCACTATTATCTGGGGCGGGAGGATCAGTCCGTCAATGAGGAGGTTTTGATCCGGCGCATAGACCAGCAGATCCGTGTGACGAAGCTTGTGAGCCAATGCTGCGATCTTAGAAAGACGGAGGCGGAGAATCCGAAGCTTTTTCAATATTTGTGCCGGAATATCTCGATCATGATGGCGATTTCCTCGATCCATCTGTTGCTGATGGGGACGAAGGAGGGGCGGGAAAAACGCGACGGGCTGTGGCGGGAGCTGAAGGAACAGGACGGACGCCTCTACCGGATCCTGCGCGGCAGGACGCTCAGCGGGCTGACGGTCCTTCCGGGACGGCTCGGGGACAGGATCACCGTAGGCGGCTACCGGGCGGCGCGCCGGATCTGGAAGTTCCAGTAAGGGAGGGGAAGAGAGATGGCGGAGATTTATATTGGATTTGTGGATACGCCGGGGCTGTTCGCCTTTCTGATCCGGAAGGTAATCCGGCAAAGATATGTGCATGTGGTGCTGGGCTTTGACAGCGGGCTGGAGGAGGCGTACAGCGTGGGACGGCGGTTCCCGGAAATCCCGCTGATCGCGGGCTTTGAAAAAGAGGACAGGCAGAGGATTTTGAATCAGTTCCCGACGGCACACTATCAAATATGCAGTATTTGCTGCACAGATGAGCAGAAAAATGAATTAAAACTTGCGGCAGAAGAGGCGTACAAAAACCGGATGCGGTATCATTACACCGTATTGGGGCTGCCTTTTTTATTGATCGGGAAAGCCTTTTACCAGAAAAACCATTATACCTGCTCTTCATGGCTTGCCCGCACGACGCAGGAGGCGGGGGTGTATGAGTGGGACAGGCATTTTTCGCTCGTAACGCCCCGCGAGGTGTATCAGGCGATGGGAAAGGACAGCCTGCGCGGGGAGCTTGTGTTTGAAGGGCGGCTGGAGGAGCTTGTCCATCAGGGGAGCAAACGGGAATGGAGGGCTGCGCTGTCAGGCGCGCTGTATCGGTGAGGCAGGATATGGGAAAGGCTTTTGGCAGATTCAAAAAAGAGAGCGGGAAACGGTTTTTGGAAATCGTTTTTTTCCTTGCGGTAATGGCGCTGACCTTCCGGGCGGTGTTTGCCGGGCAGGATGCCGGGGAGCTGACGGCTGCCCTGCGGAGGATGGATCCGGCAGGCATGGCGCTTGCGGTAGCGCTGGGAATGGTCTTTATCTGTATGGAGGGGCTGATGCTCCGGATCCTTTTGCGGACGATGGGGCAAAAAAGCGGGCTGTTAAAATGTATCGGCTACTCGTTTGTGGGATTTTTTTATTCGGGGATTACCCCGTCTGCCTCCGGCGGACAGCCGATGCAGCTTTATTATATGAAAAAGGACGGAAACCGTCTGGGGGATTCTGCGGTGGCGCTGATGGTAGCAGCGCTTTGCTATAAGCTGGCGCTTGTCTGCATCGGGGCAGGGCTTCTTTTGGGGCGTTATGGGATGCTGCGGGAGCGGATGGGCGGATATTTCGGATTTTATGTGCTGGGAATGGTTTTGAATACGCTTTTAGTGGCGCTGATTTTGGGCGTGATGCTGTTTCCGCAGATCATGACGGGAATGATCGCCGGCGCAGAGCGGGGCTGCGTGCGGGCAGGGGTTCTAAAGCCGAAAAGGGAACGGATGGAGAAGGTATGCAGATTCGTGGAAAGCTATCGGGACGCGGTGGCTTTTTTGAAAAAGCATCCGGGAAAGCTCTGTCTTGTCATGATGCTGACCTTTGTGCAAAGAAGCACGGTTTTTATACTGACATGGGTGGTTTATTGGGGGATGGGGCTTGACGGCACGGACGCGCTGACGGTCATTTTTTTGCAGGCGGCGGTTTATATCGCGGTGGATATGCTGCCCGTGCCGGGGGCGCAGGGGATTACGGAGCTGATGTATGTGCAGGTGTTCGGACGGATTTTTGTAGGCGGGACGCTGACGGCGTCGATGCTGATCTGCCGCAGCGCCAATTTTTATATGCCGATGCTTGTAAGCCTGATCGTTTCGGCGGCGGCGCAGCTTTGCGCGCGTCGGGACAAAAACGCCGGAAAAGCAGAGGGCGCTTTATCTACCAGCTTCGGCTCTCGTGTTGCTCGTTAAGCCACAGAATCGCCTCCCGGCAGCCTTCCTCATTTAAGGGAAACTGCCGGAAGGTTTTTTGCTCCTCAGGGGTCTTTACAAAGCAGAAGGGCTCCGGCCAGACGGCGGCTTCGATACAGTCGCCGTTCTCATTTTTGCTTTTGCAGAGGCGGTAGCGCATGCCGGAGTCGCTGCCTGTCTGGGCTTCTTTTTTAATATAATTTAAGTGGATCTGATCAGGTGTGATCATAAGGGCTCCTTTCCTCAGAAAAATTCGGGGATGCCGCGCAGGCCGAAATATGCCACGGACAGCACTCCGGCGGCGGTCAAAAGCGCGCGGTACCAGCGTTTTTGCGTCAGCGCAGGCACACGGCTGACCAGATAGCCAAAGATCAGGATGTCCGGCAGCAGGTAGCGTCCCTGCGCCATGGAATCGATCAGCCAGGAATTTAAAATAGAGGCTGCCAGCTCCCCGACCATCAAAAGGCTGCCTGCCGCGAAAATAATGCGGTCCGACAGGGTGCTTCCCCTGCGCAGGGAATAGAAGGCGACGCCCGCAAAAAGGGCGATGTAGACAAGTCCCATGCACCAGTAATACCAGGAGGCTGTGGAGTGATCCTGAAGCAGCCCGCAGAAGCTTTTATAGGTCATGGAAAACCAGTCGGGATTTTCCCGGAATACCTCCATGAGGCTGTCGCCCTTTGCGTACATGTGCCAGGAGCGGTTCTGCTCCTCGATGGGCGTGAGCGGGTTTTTGTCATCGTCCGCGTGCTCGACGGCGGCGGTATACTTGACGTCCGCCTTGTCCGCGCCGTAGTGGATCACGTCAAAGGAGGCGCGGAAGGCGAAGGTGGCAAAAAAGACGCCGAGGATAATGAAATAATTGCGCCAGAGCGCTTTGCGCGCGGCTTTGTCTTTTTGGAAGATCAGGCGCAGCAAAAGGACGGTAAAGGCAAGCGGCAGCATCGCCCAGTAGCACTGCTTCCCGAGGACGATATTGCCAAAGAGGACGCCCAGAAGCAAAAAGGCGGGAATATCCCGGAAGGAAACCGTTTTTTTGTCAACCGTCCGGTAGAGCAGGCTGTTTTGGTCGGCAAGGAGCCAGACGATGCAGAAGCTCAAAAAGAAATCCAGCGCGTCCGCCGTCGTATAGGAAAAAATATACCATGCCTGCACGCAGATGCCGAACGCCGCCATGAGCCAGTTTCTGCGGCGCACATTTCTGACAAAAACAAAGGCGAGGACGCCAAAAAGGATGAGGTTGGGGATCCGGTAATAGGCGATGCCGTAAAACAGCGTTTTAAAAAGAAGGGCGACCTTTCCGGCAAGGAAAAAATACCAGGTATAATTTTCCAGCTTCGTATAGCCATAGCCGCTGTAAGTGCCGGCAACCTCAGGATCGAGCATGTGGGGCGGGAAAAAGTGGGTCATGCCGTAATCGAGGCACGCCTTGACGTCCCATTCGTCCGGGTGCAGTCCGAGGTCGCTGAACATGCCGATCAGAAAGACGACGAGACAGGCGCCTCCCATGACGGCTGTCGCCATCAGGGCAAACCAGTCGAAACGCCCGGTTTCATCCTTTGTAAAAAGGCTGCGGATAAAGGAAAGGATGCCTTTTCGGAAAAAGAAAAGCAGGCTGAGCAGCACTGCGCCAAAGAGCGCCGCAAAAAAGCGCTGTCTAAGCTGTAAGGAGCGCAGGGCGCCGGAAGCCTCGCGGGCGATCCGGTTTAGCTCGGGGCTGTCCAGAAAAAGCCCGCTGTCCGAATTTTGCGGGGTAACGGTCAGCTCTTCCCCGTTTACGGATACGCCGGCATTTACCGGGACAAACTGTTCTGCAATCTGTTCCGCCTGCATCGTGAGGAAATATTCCCCGTTGAGCAAAAAGCCCACATGGGAAATGCTGTAGGGCTCTGCCGTATTGGACGGGTCGATGCGGAGCGTTTGGAGGCCGTCCGGCGAAACCGGCAGCAGGAAGGTGACGATATTGCCTTCCCGGACGCCGTCGGCACAGGCGTCCGGCGACAGCTCCCCGTTTTGTGCCCAGAACAGCTGGGATTGTATGTCAGGGTCAGACTGCTTAAAATAAAAATCAACGGATACCTCCTGACGGGTGGGAACAAAAAAGACCCACAGGAGCGAAAGCGCAAAGAGCGCCCAGATGACCGCATAGGCAATCGGGGCGGTTTTGGAAGTTTTTTTTGAAACGTTCATGAAAAGTCCTCATCTGCAGTGGATTTGCACAGGCCAGGCCGTGAGAAAAAAGCTCCGGCAGAAGTCTATGTATAAGCTAAGTATAACGGAATTATGAAATTTTTCAACTTCCAATCTCTGCGTCTTGTGGAATATGGAAGGACACGCTATACTATATACAAATGTTTTGGAAAGAAAAGAAGGAGCGCATGAAAAAAAGAACTTATTTTTGGAAAAAGATCGTAATGGTATGTGCGGCGGCGCTGATGCTTGCCGGAACGGATGAAAAAAGCGCCTATGCGCAGGAAGGGACAGGGACAAAAACGGCGGCGCAAAGGCCGCCCGCCTACGGAACCGGGGCAGAAAGCAGGGAAAAGCAAAAAGCCTTTGCCCAGATACAGGAGGTATCCCAGGCGCTGGAGGCGGCAACGGACGCCGCCGGGGCGCGGACGGCGGCACACAATGTGCAGGTAGTCAATTACAGCGACGCGGATGAAATGGGGCTGATCCATGAAACGGAAGGAAGCGGCGTGATCGCAGCGATAGACGAGCACTGGGTATATATTTCCACGGCGGCGCACTGTCTGAAGCATCCCCATACGCAGGTGGCGTTTGCGGACGGCGCGGTATATGCTGCGGAGGCGGCATATATCAACGAAGCAAAGGACGTGGGCTTTGTGGTCGTGGAAAAAAGGCAGCTTTCGCAGCAGACGCTTGCGGCGGTTTCCGCTGCGGCAGGCAAGGACGCTTTGGAGGCGGGAAGCAGACGCGGCGATATGCTTGTGGCGGTCAGCTCTGCGGACGGTCCGAACGCGGAATATGCGACGGGAGTGCTGGACGCCTACAGCGTGGTGTATCCGAACAATCCCTCCCAGAATGTGATGCAGTTTCTTTCGGAGATTTCCTACGGCTCCAGCGGGGGCGGCGTGTATACGGCGGACGGCGTCTGGATCGGAAGCGTCTCCGGCGGGGATACCTACGGGAAATGCTGGGCGGTTCCGGCAGACGAGATCCTTGCAGAATTTGACGTATGGATGGGACAGCTTGAGAAGCTCCGGGACGCCGCTGCGTGAATCTGTTTCCGGACGAAAAAGGTGTGCGCCCCGGCGCACACCTTTTGAAATCTTTGAGATCCAGAGAACAAAAAAAGAACCAGCAAAAGCTGATTCTTTGAAGTAGCGAGAGGGGGATTTGAACCCTCGACACTGCGGGTATGAACCGCATGCTCTAGCCAACTGAGCTATCTCGCCATGGTGGTTGATATGGGGCCTATAGGGCTCGAACCTATGACCCTCTGCTTGTAAGGCAGATGCTCTCCCAGCTGAGCTAAGACCCCGTATCAGTGAGCCGCTGTTCCGCGACTGCTTGATTAGTATATTAAACTTTGCAAAAAAAGTCAATAGTTTTTTTGCAAAAAATAATAAATTTTTTAAAGATTTTTTAAAGAACTGTTTTTGACGGTAAAACAAACAGAAAATAAGGGCGGAAAAGAAGGGGGATTTTGTGTTTGATCAGCAGATATTCCGTAAAATTTTAGAAAATACTTATGGAAATATTAGAAAAAAGACATTGTAAAGTATATTTCCAAGGGATATAATTTAAATCCTATATCAGGCAGATTGGGCATTTTGTCCGCCCGGGATGGAGGAAATGATGAATTTATCCGTCAGGAAAATACGGATGTGGGGCGCTGCAGCAGTGCTTGTCGGGCTGACTGCGGTTTTTGGGATCGCGGCAGGGATATACCGGAGGGAGACGGCGGCGAGCCATGTGGTAATCAATGAGGTGTGCAGCAGCAACTTTTCGGCGCTGGCGGATGAGAACGGGGAATATCCGGATTATGCAGAGCTGTATAATCCGCTGCCCTATGAGGTCCGGCTGGACGGCTTATATTTGTCGGACAATGAGAAACATTTGAAAAAGAGCCCGCTGAACGGGGTGACGGTCCCGGCGGGCGGGAGGACGCTGATCTGGCTGGACGATTCCGGCGCAGGCGGGACGCACGGGAGCTTTAAGCTGTCAAAGGACGGCGACAGCCTGTTTTTGAGCGATGAAGCCGGGGAGATTTTAGACAGCATGAACGTGCCGGCGCTTTCCTATAATACGAGCTATGGACGGCTTGGCGACGGGCAGGCGGAGCAGGGCAGGATGACGGCGACGCCGGGGCTTTCCAATGCGGACGGGGAGCCGCTGTTTGAAAGGGCGGGAAAGGAGCCGGTATTTTCGGCGGAAAGCGGCTTTTATGAGGAAGGCTTTTTTCTGACGATGGAAGCGGAAGAAGGGATGGAGATCTATTATACGCTGGACGGCAGCGAGCCTTCCACGGATTCTTTCTTATATGAAGAGCCGGTCCGGATCGAGGATGCAGGCAGCAGGGAAAATATTTATGCGGCGAGGACGGATCTTTCCCCGACCAATTCCTATACGCCGGATTTTCCGGTGGACAAGGGGACTGTCGTGCGCGCCATTGCATACGATCCGGAAAAAGAGACGGTCAGCGATATAAAGACAGCCAGCTATTTTGTGGGATTTTCGGAAAAAGAGGATTATGACAATATGGCGGTTTTGTCGCTCGTGACAGATCCGGACAATCTGTTTGACGCAGAGACGGGGATTTACGGCAACGGGGCAGCCTTTGAGCGGTATCAGGAGCTGGGCGGGCTGCAGGACGGTCAGCTTCTGGACAGCTTTACGGATGCGGACGGGGAGCTGCATCACAGGTATATGGCGTCGAACGCTTTTAACAAGGGAAAGGAGTGGGAGAGGGAGGCGACGATCGCCTTTTTTGATGAAGCCCATGCCTGGCAGTTTACGCAGGACGTGGGGATCCGGATTTCGGGACAGTCCACGCGGGGAGCCGCGCAGAAATCCATGAATCTTTACGGCAGGGATATTTATGATGAAAATACGGTGTTTCCTTATGAATTTTTTGACGGCATGGAATATTCCAGCATCAAGATCCGCAACGGCGGAAGCGACAACGCTCAGAGCAAGATCATGGACGCGATGCTGGAATCGCTTGTGACAGACCGGGATGTTTCCACGCAGGCGTCCCGGCCGTGCGTCGTATTTTTAAACGGGGAATACTGGGGCGTTTACAATATCCGGGAGCGTTATGGAGAGGAGTATCTGGCAAACCATTTCGGCGTTGGCAAAAATAATGTGTGGCTGGTGGATTCCGGCTCGGCGGACATCGGAGGAAGCGAGGCGGCGTCCGCATATGAGGCGATGCTTTCGCTGGGCGGATATGACCTGACGGATCCGACTAATTATGCGCTGGCAGAAAGCATGATCGATCTGCAGAGCCTGATTGATTTTTACTGCATCAACCACTATATCGACAACATGGATCTGGGCTTTGGGCAAAATATGGCGCTGTGGCGCACGATCTGGCAGGAAAATGAAGAGGAGGGCGACACCCGCTGGCGGTGGATGATCTTTGACGTGGACGGCTCCATGACGGGCTGGGACAACAACACCTTTGAAAATTCCGAACCGTGGGATGCAGAGCAGTCTTTGATGGACGAGCCGCTGATGGACGCCCTGATGAAAAACGACGCATTCCGCAGGCAGTTTGCCCTTTCCTTTATGGACATTGCAAATACCTGCTTTGACTACGGACGGGTGCATAAAATCGTGGAGGAGTGGCGGCAGACCTACCGCACGCAGGTGACGCGTAGCCATCAGCGCTTTTTTTCGGCGGATTTTACGGAAGCGGATTTTGACGAATATCTGGACGGGATGGATGAATTTTTCCAGAAACGGTTTGATTATATCGTGCCCAGCATGGCGCGGGAACTGGGGCTTTCGGGAACATTGGAAGCAGTGACGGTCACGGTGAATGCGCCGGAGGGCGGAAGCGTCCTTGTGAATACGGCTTCAACGAAGGGCAGCCGGGTATGGAGCGGTTCTTATTATACGGATTATCCGGTAACGGTGACGGCGGTCCCGGAGGAAGGCTGGGAGTTTGCAGGTTGGAGCGGTGATCTGTCCGGGAAGGAGCCGGTGTGCGAGGCTGCGGTAAAAGAGGGCGGCATCCGGTTGCATGCCAGATTTGTAAAAAGCGATGCAGGGGAAACCGCGCGCTGAGCGGCGGAATGATTTTGAATGGAGAACACATATGAAAAAAGCAATGAGTATGGCGGTGCTTTTCACGTCGCTTTTTCTGGGCGGCTGCAGCAGCTTCTGGACAGAGCAGCTTGGGGCAGACCCGGCAAAGGAGGCTGCTGCGGTTTCCGCAGGCGGGGCAGGCTATGAGATCACGGAGATGGACTATCGGACGGAGGCGCTGGAGGCTGTGCCGATCGACCTTTCCGGGGAAGGCAGCGGGAACGGCTACGAGAGGACGGAGGACGGCATCATGATCCTGTCGCCGGGCGAATATGTTTTGAGCGGCATTTTGGAAAAGGGCAGCGTCACGGTCAGCCTGTATGAGGATGAAACGGTGCATCTGATCTTAGACGGCGCAGAGATCCGGGCGGACGGAAAGCCTGCCGTCTGCATTGAGAGCGCGGACAAGGCGGTGATCACGGCAAAGGAAGGGACGGAAAATATCCTTTCGGATTCCGCGCACCGGGAAGAGGGAGCGGACGCCTGCCTTTTTTCGGAGGCGGATCTGACGATCAACGGGAGCGGGAAGCTGGCGGTGTTCGGCTTTCATGAACACGGGATCCGCTCGCGGGATGTGGCAAAGGTCGTGGGAGGCTCCGTGTACGTTAAGGCAAAGGGAGACGGGATCCGCGGGAATAACGGCGTGATCCTGTATGGCAGCGACGTCGAGGTAGAGTGCGAAGGAAACGGCATCCGGGCGGAGGATACCCGGGACATGGTCATTTTGGAAGGCGGGATCTGCAAGGTGATCGCCGGAAAATATGCGATCAAGGCAGATCACTATGTGGCGGCAAACGATTGCGCGGCGGATCTGTATGCGGTGCTCGGGGAAGTGGACTGCAGCGGCACGGTGCTGATGGGAGAAGAAGGCGCGCCGGAGGCAGAGACGGCGGGAGAGGGATGAAAACGTGAAATACCGGCATGAATACAAATATTACTGCACCGCGCGGGAGGCGGCAGAGCTTCTGGCAAGGGCAAGAGGGCTGATGCGCCCGGATCCCCATGCGGGCGCAGACGGGTCGTACCGGGTGCGGAGCCTGTACTTTGATACGCTGGAGGATGCCTGTTATTTTGAAACGGAAGACGGCGTGGACGTGCGGGATAAATACAGGATCAGGATCTACAACGGAAATGCGGAGCGGATTTCGCTGGAAAAAAAGAGCAAAAAGAGCGGTATGACCTTAAAAAGCGCCTGCCGGATCGACGAGGCGCTGTGCCGCAGGATGATGGCGGGGCAGGGAATGTTTTTGACGGATGCGCAAATGGAAGGAAATTTTCTGAAAGAAGCGTCAGCCAAAGAGGGCATAGAGGAAAACAGAAGGCGGAAGGAGCTTCTGCGCAGTATGCGGGAGAGGTGCATGCGCCCGGCGGTGATCGTGGAATACCTGCGCTATCCTTTTGTGGAGCCAAACGGCAACGTCCGGGTCACGTTTGACTTACAGATCACGTCGTCCGGCGATTTCAATGCTTTTCTGGACAGGCGGATCGGGGGAAGGCCGATCCTTCCAAACGGGGGAGGGATCCTCGAGGTCAAATGGGACGCTCTCGTTCCGGAATATTTAAAGCAGGGGCTGCAGATGAATTCGCTGCAGCGCATCAGCTTTTCCAAATATTGTCTTTGCAGAAAATACAACGTATACGGAGGAATCAGATTATGAATTTTGCGGATATTTTTAAACAGTCGTTTTTGCAGGGCTATGCCTCGTCCTCGCTGACGTTAACGTCGGTGTTAAGCTGTATGGTCGTGGTAACGCTCGTTTCCGGGTATATTTTTGTGGTGTACCGCCTGATCTCGCGGGATTCCTTTTATAACCTGAATTTTAATATCGCGCTGCCCGCCATTGCGGTGATCACGGCGGCAATCATTTTGACGATCCAGGCAAGCATCGTCATTTCCCTCGGCATGGTGGGCGCGCTGTCCATCGTGCGTTTCAGGACGGCGATCAAAGATCCGATGGATCTGGTATTTTTGTTCTGGGCGATCAGCGCAGGCATCATCTGCGGCGCAGGGCTTTCCATGATCGCCGTGATCGCCTCCGTGGTTGTGACGGTGATCGTCGTTGCGGCAAACAGGCTGCCCCGGATGCACGCCTCCCAGATCCTTCTGGTCAGCTGCGATACGTGTGAAAATGAACGGGCGGTCATGGAAGAGATTGAAAAAAGCTGCTCTTTGTACAAGGTAAAATCCCGCAACATGGCGTCCGACCGTCTGGATATGGCGGTTGAGGTGCGTATGAAGGATGCGGAGGCGTTTATGCTCCGTCTTGTAAAGCTGCCCCACGTCACAAACGCTTCTCTGGTAGATCATGACGGGGAAGTGACTTTTTAAGAAAGACCAGACCTGTAATGTCGGCGATGACCCAGCCGATCGGGATGGCAAGCCAGATGCCCGACTCCTTTAAAAAGGTGGCGGACAGCACATAAGCGAGAACGACCCGCAGCCCGAGGGAAATGACGGTGAGGATCACGGACATTTCGGCGCGTTTTACGGCGCGGCAGTAGCCGTAGAGTAAAAACAGGCAGCCGATCCCGCAGTAGAAAGCGCCTTCGATGCGCAGATATTGTACGCCGGAGGCGATCACGGCAGTTTCGGAAGAGCTGATAAAAAGCTGCATGAGCGGCTCTGCAAAAAGGCATACGGCTGTGGAGATCACGGCGCAGAAGCAGAAGCTGAGAAGAAACGACTGCTTTGTGCCCCGCCGGATGCGGTCATGGTTTCCAGCGCCGTAATTTTGAGCGACGAAGGTGGAATAGGCGTTGCCGAAATCCTGCACGGGAAGATAGGCGAAGGTGTCGATCTTGACGGCGGCGGCAAAGGCTGCCATGACCGTCGGGCCGAAACTGTTGACGAGCCCCTGGACAAGAAGGATACCGAAATTCATGACGGACTGCTGGAGGCAGGTGAGGGAAGAGAGATTTGCGATCTCTTTTAAGATCCCCCTGCTGAAAGCAGTTTTTTTCATGGATGGGAAAAATTCCGGACAGCGCAGCTTTACATAGAGCAGGATACCGATGCCGGAAACGTACTGGGCGATGACGGTGGCATACGCCGCGCCTTTGATGCCCAGCGGAAGATACGCCACGAACCAGATGTCCAGCGCGATGTTTAAAAGGGCGGACACCGCCAGAAAAATAAGCGGGACCGTGGAATTTCCGAGGGAGCGCAGAAGGCAGGAAAAAAAGTTGTAAAGGGAGGTGGCAAGGATCCCTGCAAAAATGACCGCCAGATACTGCCGCATCCCGTCCCAGACCTCGGCGGGAACGTGCAGAAACGAAAGGATCGGATCCAGCAGGAGGAATACCGCAGCGTTTAAGAGAAGGGTAACGGACAGGATCAGATAAAAGGCGTGGCAGATGGAGGATTTCAGCGCCTCTTTGTCGCCTTTTCCCTGATAGATCGAAAAAAGGGCACCGGAGCCCATGCTCAGCCCCAGAAAGATCGAAGTTAAAAAGGTCATAAGCGTGTAGGAGCTTCCCACCGCCGCCAGCGCGTTGCCGCCCAGCACGCGCCCGACCACAAGGGTATCCGCCACGTTGTAAAACTGTTGGAGAAGATTGCCCGCCATCATCGGCAGGGAAAAAAGGAGAAGGGAGCGGGAAATGCTTCCTTTTGTAAGGTCATGGTACATATGAGGATCCTCCCGGGGAAAAATGCTTTTGCCTATTATATCGGATTTTACGGGAAATGGCAATTTGGGGGAGAAAAAAGGAGGGCCGGCAGGATGCCTCCTGCCGGCTGATATGAAAAAGAAGTATTCTAAAAAGATTGCTATCTCTTTTATGGTTTTATCATACAGGACAGTTGTGACGATAATCTGTCTGAAAAATGAAAAGTTTGTGAACGGTTTGTGTAAAAAAATGAAGGGAGGAAGAAAGGAAGGAATCTCAGAAAAGAAGGAATCACAGAAAAGGAATGACGATTCGGGATTCTGATGATATACTGGGCATAGACAGGAAGAAATGATGAAGGGGGAATATGCCGTGAAAAAAATTTTGAAAATAGTCTTTCTCATAATCGGGATCATTGCTTTGATCTTTATGGCGCTGATCGGTATCGGGCTGTGCGTCGATTTTGAATATGATGACCACATTGAAAACGGACGCTATACGTATGTTCCGGAGGAGGAAAATAAAGACAGCGGATATGTGGAATTTACGATAAGTGATTATGATAAAAACGACGCAGAGCTTGTATATTACGATACGATTGAGGAAGCCGTTTTAAACTCTCCTTTGGATGCGGAAAATGAGGAGATTTTCGCCCCAGCTGATTTTCTGAACCATGCGGATGAAATTTTGCATTTATGGCAGGGGGAAAATTATGATACGGTTTTCTATCGGGCAGGAAGCGATAGTGATGACGTTCAGGGCTTTGTGATGGCGCGCTGTAAAAAGCGGGCAGAGAATGGGCATACACAATATGCGTTTCTAAATGCCTCGCCGGTTACCGCAAGACCGGACAGTATTTACATGGACGATATTACGGAGCTGATTTCTTCTTCTTTGAAAATGAGCGATTTTCAGCAGGACTTGAATCCGGATTATCCAAATACGCGTTTTGTTTTTGGCTATGCGCATGATAAAGAAATTTATTCGTTGGAGGTGGAGGGACAAAAGCCGGACGGCGTGATTGAGATCGAGACATACGGAAGAGTACTGTATCTGTGGTATTATAATGATTTAAAGAGCGATAAAAGAGGAGACTGCTTAGGCTACTCGGTAGACGTGCCCGGATGAAATGTCATCAAAAAAGGCGCGTTGATGGACGGACGGCGGCATGGAAGAGCTTTTGATGTGAAAAAAGAGGGCGAGAGAAAATGGAAGAAACAAAGAAAATCAGGAATCGGAGAGAATTGGAATTTGCGATTTTCTGCATTGAAAATATTGCGATAAAAACAGGAAAAGATGCGGAATGGGTTTATCGGGCGCTGACGGAGGAAACGGATATTCTGAACGGATATGTTGTGCCGGAATATGAGATGCTGCATACACAGGATAAGGAATATATTGTAAACGATATTCTGGATCTGGTGCGGGAAAAAGGGGTAAAAATATGAATTTGAAGAACGGGCATATCAGGAATTAAAGGTATTAAATTTTCAGAGTTATTCAGAAGAATGGCTGGATTTTATTTTAAATTGCAGAAGAGGAAAAGACCGTTCAGATTATGATATTGTGATAGGCGGAGTGGCGAATGATAAAGTATTTAATACAGTTGAACTGTATTTTGATAATCTGATCGACAAATCGGAAGCGCTGAAGCGTTTAAAATATGAAAAAACAAATCTACAGATATGCCTCAGGACAGAAGAGGCGGTAAAAAATTATTTACATTATTCCGGGAGTGAACAGGTATGAATGCGAATCCGATTTTACTGCAAAAAAAATATGCCCGCATTGTTGCCTTATTTGCGGAGCGGGAAGGCATCTCTTTGGATGCTGCGCTGGACTTTTTTTATCATTCTTTTGTATACCGGCTGATGAGCGAAGGCGTGTCGGATATGCACTGCATGAGCGACGAGTATCTGGTGGAGGAGCTGATTGCGGAATGCCGGGAAAGCTGATACAATCAGGGAAGAAATCCGGGGAAGGAATTTCGGATTATAGCCAATAAAGAGACAATCACAAATAATAAATTATGACGGGGGCAGGAGGATGCAAATGGAAAAGAGTATCGTATATCATGGAAGTAATGTAGAAGTATCAGTTCCCCGCATTCTTCAGAACGGCTTCTACAAGGACTTTGGATATGGTTTTTATTGTACCGGCTATGAGAAACAGGCAAAACGCTGGGCTATGACAAGGAAAGGCGCATCTGTAGTAAATTGTTATGAGTATGTACCGGATGCTGGTTTGAGAATAAAGAAGTTTTGCGAGATGACGGATGAATGGCTTGATTTTATTGTTGATTGCCGTCGAGGTGTTGAGCATGACTACGATATTGTAGAAGGACCTATGGCGGACGATCAGATTTGGAATTTTGTAGAAGGGTTTGTTGAGGGCAGAATCCCGCGGGATGCGTTCTGGAAACTGGTAAAATTTAATTATCCGACACATCAGATTGTATTCTGCACAGAAAAAGCGCTGAAAACATTGACTTTTAAAGGGAGCAGGGCAGTATGAAAAATAAGTATTTCCCAGAGGAAGATATAGAAATAAACGATCTTTATTTTGTGTGTTATATGATAGAACGTGTGGCGAGGCGTGTGAAACAAAAAAACAGATATGTCGTTAATACAATAGGGCGGGACGGGCTATATCATCTGCTTAGCTGCGCTGGCGTCCTGCACTGTGAAAATCCGTTGAAGGTAGAAGAGGATTGGATCAAGGATTATAATCTTGAAAATGGAAGCTATGATATTACGGCAGTTGATAAAGAGATGGCGGCGGTTATTCCGTCTCCTTTAGACATGGGAGCGGTGTATGAGCGTCTGATCAGGGACACGATGAGTTCAAAGGAAAATTTTGTAGATGGGATTGTCCGGGTATATAACAATGAAATATGCGATGTAATAGATGATTATAATTGCAGTGCATTTTATGAACCATCTTATGTGATCGCAAGGGCATACCAAAATAACGGCTTTTAGCATCGGATTGCGGAATGCCGGGAAAGCTGACAGCAAACAATGACAAACAGCAACAGGGACAGGATGCCGCAGTGCGGCGGAACGGAGGAAAATATGAGAATCGGAATGGGATATGATGTACACAGGCTGACAGAGGGGCGCAGGCTGATCATGGGCGGCGTGGAAATCCCCTATGAAAAGGGGCTTCTGGGGCATTCGGATGCGGATGTTTTGGTGCATGCGGTAATGGATGCGCTTTTGGGCGCGGCGGCGCTTGGAGACATCGGCAAGCATTTTCCGGATACAGACCCGGCTTATAAAGGGATCAGCAGCATTGCGCTTTTAAAAAAGGTAGGGGAGCTTTTGGAGGAAAACTGCTTCCTGATTGAAAATATTGACGCGACGATCATCGCACAGGCGCCGAAAATGCGTCCGCATATCGACCGGATGCGTCAGAATATGGCGGACGCGCTTGGAATCGACATTTCCCAGATCAATGTGAAAGCGACGACGGAAGAAGGGCTTGGCTTTACCGGGACGGGCGAAGGGATTTCCTCACAGGCGATCTGCCTTCTGAACAGTCCGATGGGGCTGTATGACAAGGATGTGTCCGGCGCATCCTGCGGAGGCTGTCAGGGGTGCGGCAAAGCCTGAAACGGCTGTAGGGGGAAAGATGCCTTCTGAAATCATGTCGTATCTGAGATGGAAAAAGGCTGAAATTCCGGAAATCCTGGACATAGAACTGGTACAGGAAAAGGAATCGGAGCTGGAAATTTCAGACGCGGATTCGGACGTTCTTTTTGAGGGGGAACGCAGAAGCCTGAGCATGGCTGAATATCAGGAATTAAAGGCGCTGGCGCTGAGGTCGGCGTGCGATTTCGAGAGGCTTTATCAGGCGATACCGGATAAAAACAAAAGCTGTCTGCCGGTCAGGAAAACGTTTTATGGACAGGTTCCGCGGACAATGAAGGGACAATCCGGGAATGCAGGAAACGCGGATTGGAACGGCTGGAAAGTCAGGCGGATTTTTTGGATAACAGGGTATTTGACGGAAGCTATGGCGAAAGCTGGACGTTGCGGAAGGTTTTAAGGCGTTTTATCTGGCATGACAGGATACACGGAAAGGCGATGTACCGGATGGCAGTCAGAACATTCGGGGCGGATGCCGTGCCGGATATTTTTTGCTTTGGAACTCCCGACGGAACTTAAGAAGGACATCCCGCATAAAGGCAGATTCATTTGGAGGAGACAGCATGAAAGTATTGGTCAGCGCATGTATCGTGGGAACAAACTGTAAATATAACGGGAAAAACAATAAAAATTTGGCGGCTGTCAACTTTTTAAAGGACAAGGAAGTAATCCTGATCTGCCCAGAATTATTGGCGGGCATGGAAATTCCCAGACCCTGCGCTGAAATTGTAAATGGAAGCGTAGTTGACGAAAATGGAAAAAATGTTGATTCGGCATATCGCAAGGCGGTATCGCTGGCGCTGTCAAAAATCCAAAACGAAGAGATTGATTTAGCCATATTACAATCCAGAAGCCCTACCTGCGGCGTCAACCAAATATACGACGGCAGTTTTACGGGAAAGCTGACTGCAGGGACGGGATTATTTGCAAAGGCATTAAAACAACGGGGATATAAGGTTGTTGATGTTGAAGAAATTGGGAATTTATAAGGGGTAAGAATATGAATGCTGATTTCAAAATAAACGGAAAAATAATAGAAACAGAAAGACTGATTCTTAGACCGTTCAGGCGGGAGGATGTGAATGATTTCTATGAGTATGCGTCCGTCGAAGGCGTTGGTGAGATGGCAGGCTGGAAGCATCATGAAAGTATTGCGGAATCTCAAAGTATTATAAATTCTTTTATCGAGGATGATAACGTATTTGCAGTTTGCTTGAGGGAAAGCAATAAAGTAATAGGTTCTGTCGGCGTAGAGAAGTATGAAATGGAAGATTCTTTGACGGAATTCAAGGATTATTGCGGCAGAGAATTAGGATATGTTTTAAGCAAAGCATATTGGGGAAAAGGGCTTATGCCGGAAGCTGTAAATGCGGTAAAAGATTATTTGTTCCACGAGCTGGATTATGATTTTTTGCTTTGCAGCTTCTATCATTTTAATGAACGTTCTAAGCGGGTTCAGATAAAATGCGGTTTTCAGCCATATCGTTCTTTGACAATGCCAACTCAAGAGGGGACAAAAGAACAAGGTACTTTAATGCTGCTGATGAATCCTGAGAAAAATATACCCTCTTGTACACAGAGGATAATCTTTGGAAATTAGCAAATTTTGCTTGTATGTTGCTTTGTATACATTAAGGAATCCGTCTTGCACTTGACAAAACCCGAAAAATTCCCTATTCTGAATACAGTAACGGAACGCGGCGCGCAGTCGCCGCATAGAATGATAACAGAAATGCTTTGAACGGAAAGAGTATGCAGATTTTGGAAGCGCCAGAGAGGGAGTGCCGCCGGCTGAGAGCAGTCCCCGCGATCCAGTGCAGAAAGTGCATCCGGGAGCAGCCCTTGCGAAGCGTCGGAAGGCGGATTGAGCAAAGGACGGACAGCGCACGTTACGCGCCTTTGAGGGCAGGATTTTTTAAAAATCCTGAATGAGAGTGGAACCGCGGAATTTTTCGTCTCTTTGCAGGGCGAAGGATTCCTTTTTTTGTGCCTTATTTTTTAGGGCATGAAAGCTCAGAATGCCATTTAGCTGCCGCCTGCTGTCTGGCAAGTCCAAGGCGCTTTCGCGCACAGCCCTGCGGCAGGCGGCAGAAAGAATGAGAAAGGACGGGGAAATGGGACTGATCAAAGGCTTGAAGGAAGAAATCCGCATCATCCGGGAACGCGACCCGGCGATCCATTCTTCGCTGGAGGTGCTTTTGTACCCGAGCTTAAAGGCGATGGTTCACTACCGGATGGCGCATAAGCTGTATTTGTCGGGGCATTATTTTCTGGCAAGATGGCTGTCGCAGCGGGGGGCGAGAAAGAGCGGCATCGAGATCCATCCGGGCGCAAAGATCGGAACAGGCTTTTTTGTGGATCACGGGCACGGCGTTGTGATCGGCGAGACGGCGGAGATCGGCAACAATGTGACGCTGTATCAGGGCGTGACGCTGGGCGGGACGGGCAAGGAGCAGGGCAAGCGCCATCCGACCATCGGGGATAATGTGATGATCAGCGCGGGGGCAAAGGTGCTGGGCTCTTTTACGATCGGGGAAAATTCCAAGATCGGCGCGGGAAGCGTGGTGCTTTCGGCAGTACCGCCCAATTCCACGGTGGTAGGCGTGCCGGGACGCGTGGTATGCAGAAACTGCAAGCCGCCAAAAGCGCCGCGGGAAACGCTGGATCAGGTGCATCTGCCCGATCCGGTGCGCGAGGACATCGCCAATCTGCAGAAGGAAAACAGCGAGCTGACCCGGCGGATTTCAGAGCTGGAAAAGCAGCTTGAACAAGCGGGAACGACCCGGTAAAATGGGAACGACCCGGCAAAACAGAAACAATCCGGCAGTGCCGCCGGATCCTGCAAAAATAAGAAGGAAGCCGCCACTGTACAAGCGCGGAGGAATGCGAGGTAAATATGAAAATCTACAACACTTTAACAAAGAAAAAAGAAGAATTTGTCCCGATTGAGCCGGGCAAGGTGCGGATGTATGTGTGCGGGCCGACCGTATACAACCTGATCCACATCGGCAACGCGCGTCCGATGATCGTATTCGATACGGTGCGCCGCTACATGGAGCACAAGGGCTATGAGGTCAACTATGTGAGCAACTTCACGGATGTGGACGATAAGATCATCAAAAAATCGGTGGAGGAGGGCGTTCCCGCAGAGGTCATTTCCGAGCGCTACATCGCAGAGTGCAAAAAGGATATGGCGTCCTTAAACGTGCGCCCCGCCACGATCCACCCGCAGGCGACCAAGGAGATCGCAGGCATGGAGGAGATGATCGAAACGCTGATCGAGAAGGGCCACGCATATCCGGCGGCGGACGGCACGGTTTACTTCCGTACCAGAAGCTTCAAGGAATACGGCAAGCTTTCCCATAAAAATCTGGACGATCTGGAGGGCGGCAAGCGCTCCCTGCTTGTTTCCGGTCAGGATCAGAAGGAAGATCCGTTGGATTTCGTGCTCTGGAAGCCGAAAAAAGAAGGCGAGCCTGCATGGGAATCCCCGTGGTGCGAGGGGCGTCCGGGCTGGCATATCGAGTGCTCCGTGATGAGCAAAAAATATCTGGGCGACGAGATCGACATCCACGCGGGCGGCGAGGATCTGATCTTCCCCCATCATGAAAACGAGATCGCCCAGTCCGAGGCGGCAAACGGCAAAAACTTCGCGCATTACTGGATGCACAACGCATTTTTGAATATCGACAACCATAAAATGAGCAAATCTGCGGGAAACTTTTTCACGGTGCGCGACATTGTGGCAAAATATGACCCGATGGTGCTGCGTTTCTTTATGCTTTCGGCGCATTACAGAAGCCCCCTGAATTTCTCGGCAGAGCTGATGGAGGCTGCGGCAAACGGCCTGGAGCGTATCCGCACGGCAGTTTCCACGCTTGATTTCAAGGCGCAGAATGCGGCGGAGGCAGAGCTTTCCGACACAGAAAAGGAGCTGCTTGCAAAAGCGCGGGAGTACGGGGACAAATTCGATCAGGCGATGGACGACGATTTTAACACGGCAGACGCGCTGGCGGCGATTTTTGAGCTGGTAAAATTTGCCAATACGCTGGGAGAAGAGACCCACTCCAAAGCGTTCTGGGAGGCGCTTTCCAAAAAGATCAAGGAGCTTTCCGACATCTGCGGTTTGACTGTTGAAACAAAGGAGGAGCTTCTGGCAGAGGACATCGAGGCGCTGATTCAGGAGCGTCAGGACGCCCGCAAGGCGAAAAATTTTGCGCGGGCAGACGAGATCCGGAACGAGCTGCTGGAAAAAGGTATCATTTTGGAAGATACCCGCGAGGGCGTGAAATGGAAAAGAGCATGAGCCTGCTTTTGGGGATAAGAGACGTATTTGACTGCAAGCCTGTGGACATCCGCACCTATTCCCCGCTGACGCTGGCGTTTGTGGGGGACTGCGTGTACGATCTGGTGATCCGCACGGTGGTTGCAGAGCGCGGCAATACCGCGCCCAATACCCTCCACCAGAAAAAAAGCGCCGTCGTAAAGGCGCAGGCACAGGCGGCGCAGGCGGAAGCGATTTTTGAGGAGCTGACGGCAGAGGAACAGGCGGTTTATAAAAGAGGGCGCAACGCCCATTCCCATTCTTCTGCCAAAAACGCCTCCATCGGGGATTACCGGAAGGCGACGGGGCTGGAAGCGCTGTATGGATTTTTGTATCTGACAGACCGCATGGAACGGCTTTTGCAGCTGGTAAAAAGAAGCCTGGAGCTGACCGGGACGGAGATATAAAGGGGCGTTTTGGCAGCAGGAGAAACGCCGGATTGTTTGAAAAAAGGAGATAACGCGGATGCGCTATGAAGAATTTACAATAGAAGGAAGAAACGCCGTGATCGAGGCGTACCGGGCGGGGCGTCCCATCGACAAGCTGTTTGTGCTGGACGGCTGTCAGGACGGGCCGATCCTGACGATCAAGCGGGAGGCAAAGGCGAAAGGAACTCCGGTAAAATTTGTAACAAAGGAGCGGCTTGACCAGCTTTCCGAAACGGGACACCATCAGGGTGTGATCGCCTATGCGGCGGCATACGAGTACGCAGAGGTGGAGGAGATTCTGGAAAACGCCCGCAAAAAGGGCGAGCCTCCGTTTCTTTTCCTGCTGGACAACATCGAAGACCCCCACAACCTTGGCGCGATCATCCGGACGGCGAACCTTGCAGGCGCGCACGGCGTGATCGTTCCAAAAAACCGGGCGGCAGGGCTGACAGCCGTAGTGGCAAAGACGAGCGCGGGCGCGCTGAATTTTACACCGGTTGCACGGGTGACAAATCTGGCAAAGACGATCGAGGATCTGAAAAAAGAGGGCATCTGGTTTGTGTGCGCGGACATGGGCGGCACGCAGATGTATGACTTAAACCTGACGGGCCCGATCGGGCTTGTGATCGGCAACGAGGGCGAGGGCGTGGGCAGGCTTGTCCGCGAAAAGTGCGACATGATCGCCTCCATCCCGATGAAGGGCGACATCGACTCCTTAAACGCATCGGTGGCGGCGGGGGTTTTGGCTTACGAGATCGTGCGCCAGCGCCTGAAAAAATGAGGACGGAGCAATATTTTAACCGCACGGACGAGGAGCTGATCCAGCTTTTGCGGGACGGCGACGGCGGCGTGATGGATTTTATCATGGAAAAATACAAGGGGCTTGTGAGAAGCAAGGCAAAATCCATGTATCTTCTGGGGGCGGACAGCGAGGATCTGATCCAGGAGGGGATGATCGGGCTTTTCAAGGCGGTGCGCGACTATGACGCGGGACGGGACGCCAGCTTTTTTACCTTTGCGGATCTGTGCGTATCGCGGCAGATGTACACGGCGGTGCAGGCGTCCAGCCGCAAAAAGCACGCGCCCCTGAATAAGTATGTTTCGCTGAGCCAGGATTCCTTTTGCGCGGATGAAAACGGGGACAAGCTGACCTTTGAACCCGCCGACAGCAAGGAGAAAAACCCGGAGGAGCTGGTGATCGCGCGGGAAAATACGGAGCTGATCGAAAGGCTGATCGAAACGGAATTAAGCCCTTTGGAAAAACAGGTGCTGGATCTGCATCTGACGGGCATGGGATACGTCCAGATCGCCCGGGTGCTGGGGCGGGACGAAAAAAGTACGGACAATGCGCTGCAGCGGATCAGGGGAAAACTAAAGCGCGCGCTTTTGCGCAATGGAAAGGATAACGCAGGATAACGCAGATGGAAGATTTTTTGGGAAAAAAAGGCGATATTGTGCAGGATCAGGCGGTGGCATTTCGCAGGCCCCGCCTGTTTCCGTTGACGGCGCTGCATGAAAAGCAGCCGGAGCAGGGACTTTTTTACCGTGAGGACGGCAGGCCCTTTTTGCGCCTCTGGATGAAAAATGCGTGCGATCTGGAGCTTTTTGCGGGAAAAAGGAAGTTTATTTTTCTGGAAGTGGAGCGGAACGTGTGGGAGGTAAGCCTGCCGCTTTCGCCGGGCTTTTATTATGTGACGCTGGCGGTCAACGGAGTGGAGGTGTTAAGCCCCTTTTTGCCGATCGGATACGGCAATTCCCGCCCGTGCAATTATCTGGACATCGCCCCCGTGCGGGAGGAATATACCCGCAGGAGGGTTCCCCACGGGGATGTGCGGTATGAATATTTCTTTTCGGAGACGACGGGGCGGGAGGAATGCTGTCTGGTCTATGTCCCGCCGAAAGCCTTTTTGGCGGGGGAAAGGCTGCCTGTTTTGTACCTGCAGCACGGCTTTGGCGAAAATGAGACAAGCTGGGTATGGCAGGGGCGGATCGCCAATCTCATGGACAATCTGCTGGCGACAAAAAAGGCGGAGCGGATGCTGGTCGTGATGGCGGACGGGATGCTTCGGAGCCCGGAAAATGAGGAGGAGCTGGCGCACGGGCTGTTTCCGGATTTTTTCAAAAAGGATCTGATGCCCTTTATCGAATCCAAATATGCGGTCAGGACAGACCGGGAGGGGCGCGCCATCGCGGGGCTTTCGATGGGGTCGATGCAGGCGGCGATGACGGCGTTTCCAAATCCGGGGCTGTTTGCGTGGATCGGTCTGTTTTCGGGATTTCTGCGCAACTACATCGGCGTGGAAGAGGTGGAGGATGCGCATTTGCGGGGAGTGCTGGACGATCCGCAGGCATTTCATGAAGGCTGCCGCCTGCTGTTTCGGGCGATGGGGCGGGAGGACGTATTTTTTTCCTATTTTATGGAAGAGGACGAAATCTGTGAAAGCAGCGGCTTAAAGCAGGTGCGCCGGGTGTATGAGGGCGGGCACGACTGGAACGTGTGGAGACAGTGCGCGCTGGAATTTCTGCCGATGCTGTTTCGGGAATGAGACGGGAAAAGTGCTGGCGGCGGGCGCAGCCGTATGATATACTGAGAAAAAAACAGCGGATAGGATAAAGGATGGAAGTGCGGAAGAACAATTTGGACAAAACAGATATTTTCCGGGAGTTCCCGGCAATTTTAAAGGAGGAGCTGACGCCCGCATTCGGCTGCACGGAGCCGATCGCGATCGCTTACTGCGCGTCGAAGCTGCGGGATGTGCTGGGCTGTGCGCCGGAGTCGGTCGTCGTGGAGGCGTCCGGCAACATCATTAAAAATGTAAAAAGCGTGATCGTGCCCAATACCGGCGGCTTAAAGGGCATTGCGGCGGCAGCGGCGGCAGGCATCGTAGCAGGGCGCACGGAAAAAGAGCTGGAAGTGATTGCGGACGTATCGCAGGAGGACAAGGCAAAGATTTGCAGTTGTCTGGAAAAAACTGATTTTCAGATCAAAGCGCTGGAGGACGGCGACAAGCTGGACATCCGCATGACGGGCAAAGGAAACGGCCATACGGCGCTTGTGCGCGTGGCAAAGCGCCATGCAAACATCGTCAGGATCGAGCGGGACGGAGCCGTTTTGCTGGAAGAAGGCGGGGAAACGGCGAAAAAAGAAAACGCTGCGGAGCTTTTGGCGGCGGAATGCCCCGAAGCACCGGCAGCCGGGAAAAAAGCGGACAGAAGCGGGCTTTCGGTGGCGAATATCGCAGCATATGCCGAAGCGGCAGACCTTTCGGAAATACAGGAAACGCTCGACCGCCAGATCGCCTATAATTACGCGATCGCGCAGGAGGGGCTGGCACATGAATGGGGCGCGAATATCGGAAGCGTGCTGTTGAAAAGCAGAGGGAACGACGTAAGAAACCGGGCGGCTGCCTTGGCGGCGGCAGGCTCGGACGCGCGCATGAGCGGCTGCGAGCTTCCGGTCGTGATCAATTCCGGCAGCGGAAATCAGGGAATCACCGTTTCCGTCCCGGTGATCGAATATGCAAAGCATATGGGCGTTTCCAAGGAGACGCTTTACCGGGCGCTCATCGTGTCGAATCTTGTTGCGATCCATTTAAAGGCGGGGATCGGCCCGCTGTCTGCCTTCTGCGGGGCGGTGAGCGCAGGCTGTGCGGCGGGCTGCGGGATCGCGTGGCTGTGCGGCGGCAGGCTGGAGGAAATTTCCCATACGCTCGTCAATTCCATTGCGATCGTTTCGGGGATCGTCTGCGACGGCGCAAAGCCGTCCTGCGCCGGTAAGATCGCGGCGTCGGTGGACGCGGGAATCCTGGGCTATGATATGTATTGTCAGGGACAGCAGTTTTATGCGGAGGACGGTATTGTTTCAAAAGGCGTGGAAAACACGATCCGCAATATTTACCGCCTTGGCGCGCAGGGAATGTGCGAAACGGACGAGGAGATCATCCGGATCATGACAGACTGCGGCTGAGCAAAAGCAGAATCGGAAAAGGAAAATCAGAACCGGCAGACCAGCCCGCCAAAGGACGGCAGAGGGGCTGGTCTGCACGGGTTTTTGCGCGGTTTGTAAAAAAATAAATTTTTTTGTTGACACGGGTATCCGCCCATGATATACTAAGCTTCGTTGTGAGGCACAACGCACACAACAGGAAGTAAGCTGCTGTGGCTCAGTCGGTAGAGCGTCGCATTGGTAGTGCGGAGGTCACGGGTCCGATTCCCGTCAGCAGCTCGGTTGAAAAGCCCCGGGGAATGTTGATTTTATCAGCGTTCCGGGGCTTTTTTGCGCGCCTGGCAAAATACAGATACTGCCCGGCGGCAAAAATACGAAGTGATTAGTGGTTTACATTTTTGGTGGAATGCCTTATAATTTAGATTGATAAAAAATGTCTGTAGAAATACAAAAAGGAGACGGATTATGGAAATTTCATCTTTACAGAAAGCCAGATACGAGTATTCTCCCAAGCTTCCGGGGATGCTGAGACATGGTATCGCTGACATCTGCGTAAAGGAAGGCGAGGAAACTCAGAGCGTTGCGGATCAGGAGAAGATCAAAGCGCTGTTCCCCAACACTTACGGCAAGAAGGAGATTACCTTCCAGAAGGGCGCTAACACTTCCGAAGCAAAGAAGCATGTGGTAGGCGTTATCCTTTCCGGCGGACAGGCTCCCGGCGGACACAACGTAATCTGCGGTTTATATGACGCTTTAAAGGCAACCAACCCGGAGAACGTCCTGTACGGCTTTAAGAACGGTCCGAGCGGACTGATCGAAGACGATTACCTGATCTTTGACGACGAGTATATCAACGCATACAGAAATACCGGCGGTTTCGACATCATCGGTTCCGGCAGAACAAAGCTGGAGACAAAAGAGCAGTTTGCAATCGCAGCTGAGGTCTGCAAAAAGCACGGCATCACTGCAATCGTTATCATCGGCGGCGACGATTCCAACACAAACGCAGCGGTTCTGGCTGAGTATTTTGCAGCGAACAACACAGGCGTTCAGGTAATCGGCTGCCCGAAGACCATCGACGGCGACTTAAAGAATGAGGATATTGAGTGCTCCTTCGGTTTCGACACCGCTGCAAAGACATACAGCGAAGTGATCGGCAACATCGAAAGAGATGCAAATTCCGCAAAGAAATACTGGCACTTCATCAAGGTTATGGGCCGCAGCGCTTCCCACGTTGCATTAGAGTGTGCGCTTGAGACACAGCCCAACATCTGCCTGATCTCGGAAGAGGTTGCGGCAAAGAAGATGTCCCTGTCCCAGATCGCGGACTACATCGCAGATTCCGTTGAGAAGAGAGCGGCTAAGGGCATGAACTTTGGCGTTGCGATCATCCCCGAGGGCGTTGTAGAGTTCGTTCCCGAGTTCTCCGTACTGATTCAGGAGATCAACGAGCTGCTGGCAGGCAGCAAGGCTGACGCATTCAACGCGCTTCCTACATGGGAAGAGAAGTATGCGTTCATCGAGAACGGCCTGACAAAAGAATCCATGGAAGTATTTGCAATCCTTCCCACAAGCATCCAGCAGCAGCTGTTCCTTGAGAGAGATCCTCACGGCAACGTACAGGTTTCCCTGATCGAGTCTGAGAAGCTGTTCTCCGCTCTGGTTGCTGACAAGCTGGCAGCAAGAAAGGCAGCAGGCACATACAACGGCAAGTTCAACGCGCTGCACCACTTCTTCGGTTACGAAGGAAGATGTGCATTCCCGTCCAACTTCGATTCCGATTACTGCTACTCTCTGGGCTACAACGCATTCATGCTGATCCAGTACGGCTACAACGGCTACCTTTCCAAGGTTTCCAACCTGTCCAAGCCCGCGGCTGAGTGGGTTGCAGGCGGTATGCCGATCACCAAGATGATGAACATGGAGAGAAGACACGGCGAGGACAAGCCCGTTATCAGAAAAGCTCTGGTAGAATTGGACGGCAAGCCGTTCAAATACTTCGAGGCTCACAGAGACGAGTGGGCTGTTGAGACTTGCTTCGTATATCCCGGCGCGATCCAGTACTACGGACCTGCTGAGGTTTGCGACATCACAACAAAGACGCTGGCTCTGGAGCAGGCGTAAGCGTAAGCTTCATCTGACGACAGACAGCATAATGAAAAAAGGGGACTTCCGGTTTTGCCGGGAGTCCTTTTTGTCTCCGCAGACGGCAGATTATGAAGAGAACTGGTAAAAAAGCCGACGTCGTTATTGTGTTTGAGCGGACATGTAAAGGAATAGGTATCTTCGTTTTGGAAATAGGATTTGAAGAGATAGATATAGAATGAGATTGACGTGCGCATTGCTTTTATTTATAATAGTGACAAAGTGAAAGTGTCACAAGCGAGGGGATGGAGGAATGGAGAAAGCTGTAAAACTGGAAGATGCATTAGAAAGAATCAGGGAATTGGAAAAAGAAAATGCAGAACTTCGTGAGAAATTAAACGATTACCAAAACAGAAAATTAAGCGGACGGCAAAAGCATGATGAGAAGTGGAGGGAGGCATACAATGATTTTGTTGTCCATTATGAGAGCGGAATGAGTGTGGTAGAAATTGCAGAACGAAATAATGTCAGCAAGAGGACTGTTTACAGATATAAAGCTTATTATAACAAGATGAAGGAGACGGAGGATAATTAGGGAGGGGCTTTTATGGCAGAAGAGAAGAAGGATGAAATCACAGCGATCGAGATTACCGAAGAATACATGAGGGGACGGCTTTATGAATTCCGGGGGAGAAAAGTTATGCTTGATTCTGATCTGGCAGAAATTTATGGTTATGAAACTAAAAATTTTAAGAGACAGGTTAAGAATAATATTGCCCGGTTTGAAGGCGATGATTTTATGTTTGAGCTAAATGAAGAGGAGACTGTGAATCTTTCAAGGTGCAAAAATTTCACCTTGAACACAGGAAGAGGTTCCAATATAAAATACAAGCCTTATGTATTTACAGAGCAGGGAATATATATGCTTATGACTGTTTTGCACGGTGAGCTTGCAGTCAGGCAAAGCCGTGCGCTTGTGAAGGCTTTCAAAAAAATGAAAGATTATATTTTGGAGAATCGGTATTTGATTGGGCAGCGTGAATTACTGCGGTTGAGCATGGAAACCGCGAATCATAAAATTGAACTGGAAAGGATCAGTTCGGATATGAGATTTCTTGAAAAACAGATTTATGATATTGCAGAGGGGTTGCAGGAGGTTGTGATAAAATCTGAACTGGCAGATATGATGAACAGTTTTATTTCTGATGATGAAAAATGGCTCATGTATAATGCGAAATTCAGCAGTGCTGACGAGGTCTATGAATCAATTTATCGGCAGGCAAAGTCGTCAATATATGTTATCGACAATTACATAGGATTAAGAACGCTGGTACATTTGAAGAATGCTCCGACAGGGGTAAATATTATTTTATTCAGCGATAATGTTGGTGCAAATAAGCTGCATAGCATAGAATTTATGAACTTTTGCAAAGAATACCCGTCGGTAAAATTGGCACTGCGAAAAACAGATGGAATATTTCATGATCGGTTTATTGTGTTGGATTATGGGACGGATAAGGAGAGAGTTTTTTTGTGCGGTGCTTCATCTAAGGATGCAGGGGCAAGGATAACAAGTATCGTTGAAGACTATGGAACTGAAAAATATGATCAGGTTATTACATCACTGCTGCAAAATGCACCTTTAGTGTTGCCGAAATAAATGAATCAGAAAACGGGATAGTGAAAGGAAAGGCATAAAATAAAAATGGAAAGAAAAGACATCACAGCAATACCGCAGATCCGTCCGGCGCGGGCGGAGGATGCGTCGCGGATCGCGGAAATATGGATCTTTGCAAAAAGGGCGGCATACCGGAGCATCTTTCAAAATGACCAGGTATCCTTCGGCGAGATGCAGGTGCTTCCGCTGGCGCTTGAACTGCGGGACAGGGAAGGAATGCGTCAGGATCTGTGGGTATATGAGGAGGGCTTTGTCAAAGGCGTGGTGCGGTGCACAGGGACGGCAGAAGGTGCGCTCTGGATTTCCGATTTGTATGTGGAGCCGTTTTTTCAGGGAGACGGCGTCGGCAGGGCGCTGCTGGAACACTGTATGGCGATGGCGCAGGGAGCGGGAAAACAGCTGCGGCTCTGGGTTCTTGAAAAAAATGGGCGGGCGCGGCGGTTTTATGAGAAAAATGGGTTCGTGATGACGGGAGGCAGAAAGGAAGAGGCGGGAACGGACGAGTATCTGGTGGAGTATGAAAAAGAGGCTGCAAACAGCCTGAATACCTGAAATAAGGTCAAAAAACCAGCCCGCCCCGTACCGTTTCCGGCTTGGACGGGCTGGCTTTTTTGCAATCCGGATAGCTGCCGGGCAGAAGGGCTGCCGGGAAGAAAGGTTACCGGGAAGAAAGGTTACCGGGAAGAAAGGTTACCGGGAAGAAAGGTTACCGGATCTTTGAAAAATAGATCCACCTTCCCTTTCCGACCGTATGCGTCTGACCGTCGATCGTAATGACTGCATTCACCGGCGTTTCGATTTCATAGCGCCACATGCCGTCCTGCTTTTTCCATTCGGAGCGGATCATGCCGAAGCGGGACTGGTAGGAGCAGGAAAGCCAGTCCAGCCGGGCGTCCGGGAGCGGGGCGACGGAAATTTTTTCATAGCCGGGGTATCCGGGCAGGGAGGAGATGCCGGCGGCATTACCGTATACCCAGTCGAGCACTGCGCCATAGGCATAATGGTTGAAGGAGTTCATGTCTTTGCTCCAGAAGCTGCCGTTTTCCATGATGCCGTCCCAGTGCTCCCAGACGGTCGTCGCGCCCTTTGTGACCGGATAGAGCCAGGACGGGTAATCTTTTTTGAGAAGCAGCGACCATGCGAGGTCTGCATAGCCATGATCGGAGAGGACATGGAGCAGATAGGGAGTGCCGACAAAGCCGGTTTGGAGCTGTACGCCGCAGTCTCTGATCATCCGGGCGAGCTGGTCTGCCGCCTTCTGACAGTCGGGCGCAAGGTGAAAACGGGCGGCAAGCACGCATTCGGTCTGGGTGGTATAAACCGGATAGGCGGTGCGGAAGGCGCTTACGATGTCTGCATACAGCTTTTCATAGGAAGAAACATCTGCGCCGATGATCTTTCCTGCGCGGATCACAAGTTCTGTGGAGTAAGCGTAAAAAGCCGAAGCAATGAAATCTTCGCGGGTGGAGCCCTTGTAGCTGCCGGCAGGCGCGTCGAGCCCCAGCCAGTCGCCGTAGTGTTCGCCGCCGGTCCAGAGATTTGTCTGGGAAGTTGTCAGGGTAATATAGTCCACCCACTTTTTCATGCTTTCAAACTGGTCTTTTAAAATCCGGGGATCGCCGTAGGCGAGGTAAAGCTCCCATGGGCAGACGGTCGCCGCGTCGCCCCACGCCGCGCTGCCGTATTGTACGTCCATGACGGCGGGGATCACATGGCAGACCATGCCGTTTTCGGACTGGTCTGCGGAAAGATCTGCCAGCCATTTCCGGTAAAAGGCTTCCGCGTCAAAATTGAAGCAGGCGGTGCGGATGAACACCTGCGCGTCGCCCGTCCAGCCCAGCCGTTCGTCGCGCTGCGGGCAGTCGGTTGGCACGTCCACGAAATTGCCCTTTTGCCCCCAGATGACATTTTCAAAAAAGCGGTTCAAAAGCGGATCGGAGCAGGAAAGATGCCCGGTGCGTGCCATGTCGGAATGGACTGCGACGGCGCAGAACTGCTCCGGGCGTGCGCTGTCCGCCCCGCCGGGGAACTGATCCAGCCGCAGATAGCGGAAGCCGTAGAAGGTCAGCCGCGGCTTGCACGTCTGGAAGCCGTCTTTGCAGAGATAGGTATATTTTGCCTTTGCGCTGCGGTAATTTTCCGTATAAAAATTTCCGTCCTGATCCAGCGTCTCCGCGCAGGAAAGCTCCAGCCTTTCGCCGCAGGCGGCGGTCAGGGAGATTTCCGGGTATCCGGTGACCTCCTGCCCGAAATCTACGACCCGTTCGCCCGCAGGCGTCGTAAAGACGGAAACCGGGAGGATGCGTTCCTGCTCGGTTACAAAAGGCCCCCGCTGGGGGATCAGGGTGTGGGAAGGACCGTCAAATACGACCGCATTTTCAGGATTGGAAAAAGGGGCGGTACGGGCGTCAAAAATTTCCCCGTCATAGATTTCGCTTGCGCGCACCGGGCTTTCGCAGGTCTGCCAGGTTTCATCCGTGGATATGGTCGTCTGGGAGCCGTCTGAAAAAGTGAGGGTCAAAGCAGCGATCAGACCGGCGGGAATCTTTTTGCGGCGCGCGGTTTCCTCGGGAGAGGGCCATGCGATGCGTCCCCGGTACCAGCCCTTTCCGACGGTGACGGAAAGCTCGTTTTGGGAAGAAAGCAGGCGCGTCACGTCATAGGTCTGCACCTGAAGCCGTTTTTCGTAGGCGGTCCAGCCGGGCGCGAGGATAAAATCCCCGATGCGGCTTCCGTTTAAAAATGCTTCGTAAACGCCCAGCGCGGTAATGGAAAGAACTGCCTTTTGGGGCGTTTTTTTCAAAGGAAAGCGTCTGAAAAACATGGGGCAGACGTCTCCCGTATCCTGTGCCGGACGGATCCATTTTGCGTTTTGTTTCATAAAATCCTGCATGACAGAAACCTCCTCTTTTTTTGCCGGACAGCGCACAAAGCGCGGCGGCATTTTGTTTTCCCTTGACTTTTATGTTACCAGATAGTAGCCTAAAGAAAAGCACCTGATTTTTGTCAAAACGGGGGGTGGATTTGCGCACTATGAGACAGGAAAACACGCTGGTATTCCGTCAGTTTCAGGGGGATGAACGGGAGAAGCTTGTGATGATGCCGCAGCGGCAGGAGGATCTGACGATGCACGGGCATGATTTTTTTGAGCTGGCGTATATCACGGGAGGCACGGCGGTTCAGGAAATGCTGGAATTTGTGGACGGAAGCTATCGGACGGGGCTGACGCTGAAGGACTTCTGCGAGCGCAGGCATTACAGCCTGTCCTATGTGAGCCGGAGGTTTAAGCAGGAAACGGGGCTTTGCGTGCGCGATTATGTGCAGAAGATCCGGGTGGAAAAAAGCTGCGAGCTGCTGGAAGGAAGCGACATGAGGGTATCGGAGGTTGCACGGGCGGTAGGCTATGAGGACATTAAATTTTTTAATCAGGTCTTTAAAAAACGGATGCAGGTATCGCCCCGGGAATACAGGAGGCTGTGCAGGGGCAGCGGGAACCTGAGTGACATAAAGGAGAGATGACAGATGAAACCTGTAGTAAGCATCATTGTGCCGGTGTATAACGCGGAAAAATATTTAAAGCGCTGCGTGGACAGTATTTTAAGGCAGGATTACCGGGATTTCGAGCTGCTTTTGATGGACGACGGAAGCAGCGACGGCTCGGCGGAAATCTGCGACGGGTATGAACGGGCAGACAGCCGGGTACGCGTGATCCACAAGGAAAATACGGGCGTTTCGGATACGAGAAATCAGGCGCTGGATCAGGCGCAGGGGAAGTTTATTCAGTTTTTGGACAGCGACGACTGGATCGTGCCGGAGGCGACGAGGCTTTTGGTGCGCTCCATGGAGGAATATGACTGCGACATGGTCATTTCGGATTTTTACCGGGTGGCGGGGGAGCGTCTGGCGCAGAAGGGCGACATCGAAGAGGATAAGGTGATGAACCGTCAGGAATTTGCGGCGTGCATGATCGAAAATCCGGCGGATTTTTATTACGGGGTGCTCTGGAACAAGATGTTTCGGCGCAGCATCATTGAAAAGTACCATATCCGCATGGATACGTCCCTGAGCTGGTGCGAGGATTTTTTGTTTAATCTGGAATATATCCGCCATGCGGAAAGCTTTTATGCGCTGCAGGTTCCGATCTATTATTATTTAAAGCGCAAGGGAAGCCTTGTCAGTCAGGGCGCGACGGTAAACAATACCCTGAAAATGAAGATCGGGCTGTTTGAATATTACAACGAATTTTATAAGGATGTGTACGATCAGGAGGATTATGCCAATATCCGCCTGCAGGTCTACAGCTTTTTATGGTCGGCGGCAAAGGACGGGGGCGTGCCCATCGCGATCCTGCCGGGCAGCAAAAAGCTGGGGGAGGAACGCCGCAGGATACAGCGGGAAGAGGTGGAAGGCGACGGGGCTGTGATCGGGCAGTACCGGTTCCGCAGGCTTTTTCAGTATGAGCTGGACATCGCCGCCCGCAAAAACGGGCTGACGCTGGAGGAGGCGCTGCTTTTGTCGGCGCTGTCCCAGATGAAGTCGTGCGACGGGGCGAGACGGCTCGGCGAGGTGGCGGGAGTCGGACAGCCGAAGCTGTTTTTGAATATGCAGAAGCTGGAAAAGAAAAAGCTGATCACGCAGGATACGGAAAAAGAAGAAACAGAGGATTTTGAAAAGACGGGAAAGGAGAAGCGGGCGAAGGAAAAGGCGAATAAAGAGAAAACGTCAATACGCCTGACAGCGGAGGGAGAAAAAATCTGCCGTGACTTTGAACAGGTGGAGGCAGACCTGCGCGCCGTGTGCACGGCGGGATTTTCGGAGGAGGAATGCCGCCGGTTTGACGATCTGAAGGAGCGGATGGAGACGAATATGATCCGGTTTATGGTAAAAGAGGTGTGGGAAGAGGAGCAGGGGTGAGAAAATGACATGACGCATCCGTGATTGCAGGTATACAAGAGCAGCAAAGTGGTGTAAAATTACAGTGCAGCGCAGTGAAAAATTGATACAGAAGGGAAATGCGGATGGAGAGTGCACTCAGCAAAGCAATTGATGTGGCTGATGTAAAAGCTCAGTATGATGCACAGTGTAAAAGAGTATTATCGCAGAGGGAGATACTCGCACGGATATTAAAGAACGTTGCAGAAGAATTCAGCGGAATGGAGTTAGAGGAGATCGCGGCGTGTATTGAAGGGGAACCAGAAATCTCATTGGCAAAAATGGAGCCGGGGAAAACAAATCCGGTCATTACGGGAATTTCCACAGAAAGTACGGTGTCAGGAGAGGGAAGCATTTATTATGACATCCGTTTTTTTGCCAGTGTGCCGGACAAAGGCGGAAAAATCCGCCTGATTATAAATGTGGAGGCGCAGAAGGATTACTATCCCGGCTACCAGATTCCGACGAGAGGTGTGTTTTATTGCGCCAGAATGATTTCGTCTCAGATGGGAACAGAATTTATTCAAAGCGCCTATGATAAGCTTTCCGTTATCGTGATCGGGCTATGCGATAAAGAGCAGTCTGCGAATGAGTTAACGGGGATGCTTAACATATTGCTTTCGCCGGATATACCAGCGGAGGATAAGAAAAAACAGCTGGAAGAGAAGTATGAAATGAGAATGGAGGACGGACTGGGGAAGGAGGTAGACCTTATGTGCAATCTGTCTGGATATGTTGAAAAGAAAGCGGTAGAACGGGGGATCGAGCAGGGATTGGAGGCGTTGGTACAGACGTTGAAACCGATTTACGATTTTGAAAAGTTGTATCAGGCGGTTGTGAAAAATCCCATTTATGAACATGTGACAAGAGAAGAGGTCCGCCGTTTGTACGAGAAGTGAGACAGCCCTATTTGATTAAGGATAGATAAAAAAGACGATACGAGGAAAAACAGATGCTTCCACAGGAATTTGAGCAGCGGATGCAGCAGATGTTGCAGACGGAATATCCCGATTTCATAAAGAGTTTTGAAAACTCCCATGTACAGTCCCTGCGGCGAAACCCGCTGAAGGGCTCCCGGGAGGATTTTTTGGAAAAGATGCCCTTTGAATTGGAGGAGACGGCATGGGAACCGGACGGCTTTTATTATAAGGAAGAAGCGCAGCCGGGAAAGCACCCGTTCCACGAGGCCGGGGCGTATTACATACAGGAGGCGAGCGCGATGGCGCCGGCGGTCTATATGGACGCAAAGCCGGGCGAGCGGGTACTGGACCTGTGCGCGGCGCCGGGAGGAAAGAGCACGCAGTTGGGCGCAAAGATGGGCGGCAGGGGGATCCTTGTGTGCAACGAGATCCATCCGGCGCGGGCGAAGATCCTTTCGGAAAATATCGAGCGGATGGGGATCGCCAATGCGCTTGTGACGAACGAAACGCCGGAAAAGCTGGCGGAGCATTTTCCGGGCTATTTTGATAAGATTTTGGTGGATGCGCCCTGTTCCGGCGAAGGAATGTTCCGCAAGCATCCGGAAGCCTGCAGGGAATGGAGCGCCGAAAATGTAGAAATGTGCGCGCAGCGTCAGGACGGCATTTTGGACTGCGCGGCGCGGATGCTGAAAGACGGCGGAAGGCTTGTGTATTCCACCTGTACCTTTGCCCCGGCGGAAGACGAGGGAAGCGTGCTTCGGTTTTTGGCGCGGCATCCGGAATTTGCCGTTGAGGACGCGCAAAAATGGGAAGGGATGACGCCCGGAAATGCCGGGTGGGCGCAGGAATACGGCTCTCTGGGCGACGCAGCAGAGGAGGCGTTTTTGGAGGCGAACAAAGGGGTTCCGGAAAGGACGGTACGGCTGTTTCCCCATCATTTAAAAGGGGAAGGGCATTATCTCGCCGTTTTGAAAAAGGGCGGAGAGGCGCAGGAAAATGTCCCTGCAAGGAGCCTTTACGGAATCCAGAAGGGCATTTCCGAAAAGGACTGCGCGCCGTGGCGGGAATTTGAAGCGGAGAATTTAAACATCCGGCTGGACGGCACTTTTTTAAAGTTCGGGGATCAGATTTATGTCGCGCCCAAAGAGCTTCCTGCGCTGCAGGGCTTAAAGGTGCTGCGGCCGGGACTGCATCTGGGCACGTTGAAAAAAGGCCGCTTCGAGCCGTCGCACGCGCTGGCGCTGGCACTTTCGCCCGCGGACGCGCGCCGGTGCGCAAAGCTTGATCTGTTGCAGGCAAAGCAGTGGATCGGCGGCATGACGGTTTTGTGGGACGGGGAAAAGGGCTGGTATATGGCAGCGCTGGAAGGCTATGGGCTTGGATGGGGCAAGCTGGCAGGCGGAATATTGAAAAACCATTATCCGAAGGGACTCAGGAAAATACTGTAAGCGGTATCAAGGGAAAGGGGAAGAACGATGCGGTTTGTATTGGATCATGAAAAATATGCAAAGCTTGCGCGCATGACGGCGGCGGAGGGCTGCGTGCTTCTCAGAAATGAAAAAAACGCGCTGCCGATCAGAAGCGGCGAGAAGGTTTCGGTGTTCGGGCGGACGCAGTTTACCTATTACAAGAGCGGGACGGGCTCGGGCGGCATGGTAAACGCCCCCTATGTGACGAACATTCTGGACGGGCTGAAGGCGTGCGGCGTTTCCGTCAATGAAGCGCTGGAGCGGGTATACCGGGAATGGATCGCAGACAATCCCTTCGATCAGGGAGCGGGCTGGGCGCAGGAGCCGTGGTGTCAGAAGGAAATGCCGGTTGACAGGGAGCTTGCCCAAAAAGCGGCGGAGGCTTCCGATCTGGCGGTCGTCGTGATCGGGCGGACAGCCGGGGAGGATCACGACAACAGCGAGTCGGAGGGCAGCTATCTTTTGACCCGGCAGGAGGAAGCGCTTTTGGAAAATGTCTGCGGTGCTTTTTCACGGGTCGCAGTCGTTTTGAATGTGGGAAATATCATCGACATGAAATGGGTGGAGCGCTATTGCCCGCAGTCGGTTTTGTATGTATGGCAGGGCGGTCAGGAGGGCGGAATGGCGGCGGCAGAGGTGCTGACCGGGAGGGTAAACCCCAGCGGGCGTCTTGCGGATACGATCGCGCGGGACATCTCGGATTATCCGTCCACCCGCAATTTCGGAAACGGGTCGCAGAATATTTTTGCGGAAGACATTTATGTGGGCTACCGCTATTTTGAGACGTTTGCAAAGGACAAGGTACTGTATCCGTTCGGGTTTGGCTTATCCTATACGGAGTTTTCGCGGCGGGTAACGTACACGGCAGCGTCCGGGACAGAAATCGGGCTGCGCGTGCTCGTTAAAAATACGGGAGCCGCACCGGGCAAGGATGTGGTGCAGGTCTATGTGGAAGCGCCGCAGGGAAAACTGGGAAAGGCGGCAAGAAGCCTTGCGGCATTTCAAAAGACGCAGCTTCTGGCACCGGGAGAGGCAGAGGAGCTGACGTTTGAAATCTGTCTGAAGGACTGCGCTTCCTACGACGACGGCGGCGTGACGGGGCAGAAATCCTGCTATGTGCTGGAAGCGGGCGAATATCATTTTTATGTGGGCGGCGACGTGCGCAGCGCCGGGCTGGCGTGCACGGCGGACATAAAGGAGCTGACGGTCACGGAAAGGTGCACGGAGGCGCTGGCTCCCGTAACGGGCTTTGACAGGCTTTGCCCGATGCGAAACGGAGACGGAAGCTTCCGGGAAGGATATGTGCCTGCGCCGCTTCGGACGGCTGATCTTTCAGCGCGCATCCGTCAGGGCAGGGAGGAGCTGATCCGGGAAAATGCAGCAAAGGGCGGCGGCGAAAAGCCGGGAGACCGGGGGCTGCGCCTTGCAGACGTATACGACGGTAAGGCTTCCATGGAGCAGTTTTTGTCGCAGCTGTCCGACGAAGAGCTGGCGTGCCTGATCCGGGGCGAGGGGATGTGTTCCCCGAAGGTAACGCCCGGAACGGCGGCTGCGTTCGGCGGCGTGACAAAGGCACTGCAAAATTACGGGATTCCGATTGCATGCTGCTCCGACGGCCCTTCCGGCATCCGGATGGACTGCGGGACGATGGCGTATTCTTTGCCAAACGGCACGCTGCTTGCCTGCACCTTCAATACGGCGCTGGCAGAGGAGCTGTATGAGATGGAGGGCATGGAGCTGCGCAAAAACCGGATCGACACCCTGCTTGGCCCCGGTATGAACATCCACCGCAATCCCTTGAATGGGCGGAATTTTGAATATTTTTCGGAAGATCCGTATCTGACCGGGAAAATGGCGGCAGCGCAGCTTCGGGGCATGGCAAAATACGGCGTCACCGGGACGGTCAAGCACTTTGCGTGCAACAATCAGGAATACCGCCGTCACGACGCGGATTCCGTCCTTTCGGAGCGGGCGGCGAGGGAAATCTACTTAAAAGGGTTTGAGATCGCGGTCAGGGAAGGCAAGGCGTACAGCGTCATGTCTACCTACGGGCCTTTAAACGGCGTGTGGACGGCGGGAAATTATGACCTTCTGACGACCATCCTGCGCAGGGAATGGGGCTATGAGGGCATGGTAATGACCGACTGGTGGGCGAAGATGAACGAAGAAGGGCAGGAGGCAGCCGGGAACAATACGGTTCCGATGGTGCGCGCCCAGAACGACGTTTACATGGTCGTTTCGGATGCGGAAAAAAATTCCGCCGGGGACAACACGCTGGAAGGTTTGGAAACAGGGCGGATCTGCCGTGCCGAGCTGATCCGGAACGCGGGGAATATCTGCCGCTTTTTGATGCGTTCGCCGGTAATGAACCGTTTTCTTGACCGGGAATCGGATGTGTGCGAAGAAATAAACAGCCCGGTCAGGGAAGCGCTGGAAGGGCTTGTTTTGGAACATAAAAGGATCGGGGAATGTGCACGGCTGGACGTTTCCCGGCTGGATACGTCCAGAGGAAGCAGGGCGGTTTATGCGCTGGAGGCTGAGCGTCCCGGGGCATACAGCCTGACGTTGCGGATGGGCTCTGCCGCAGGGGAGCTGGCGCAGATGCCCGTTTCGGTCTTTTTGGGCGGGACGCTTCTGGGGACGGTAACGATCACGGGAACCGGCGGCAAAACGGTTGAGCGCAGGGTAGAGCTTTTTATCAAGGAAGAAAAGGAGCAGTATCTGACGCTGTTTTTCGGGGAGAGCGGCATCCGTATGGAAAGCCTGACCCTGAACCGGAAAGAAGGCTGAGAAGGAGTGCCTTTTTCAAGAAAAGCAAAGTGAGGAAAAAATGCGGAAAAGCAAACGATACGGATGGCTGCTTGGCGTCTGCATGGCGGCAGTGATGGCAGGCTGCGGTTCAGAACCGGAACAGGACTATGTGTCGCAGGGGATGGAGCTGATCGAGCAGATGGATTATGAAGGGGCGCTGACCTGTTTTGAGGCGGCTGCTTTGGAGAAAGAGGATATGCGGATGGTCTACCGGGGGCAGGGGCTTGCCTATATGGGAATGACCGATTATGAAAATGCGGCGGCAAGTCTGGAAAAGGCGCTGGCGCAGGGCGGGCCGGCGCCGGACGCGGTGGATTACGACGTCAATTATTATCTGGCGACGGCGTATTACAGGAGCGGTCAGACGGACAAGGCGATCGGCGTTTATAAGGCGATCACGGATCTTGCGCCGAAGGAAAAGACCGCCTGGTATTTAAAGGGCACGCTGGAGCTGGAAAAAGGGGATCTGGAAGCCGCAAAGGCGGATTTTGACAATGCGGTAAAGGCGGATGAAGAGGATTATGACCTGCGGATCGATATTTTCTGCAGCGCGGGCAAATACGGCGCGGACGAGCTGGGCGCTTCTTATCTGCAGGCGGTTCTGGACGACGAATCCAAAAAGCTGTCCGACTTTGACCGGGGGCGCATCAGCTTTTATCTGGGCGATTATGAGCAGGCGCGGGCAAGTCTGGAAAAAGCGCAGGAGGCAGGCGGCGCGGAGGCGGCGTCCCTTCTGGGGCAGACCTATGAGGCGCTGGGAGATTATAATTATGCGGCGAGCGTTTACAGCACTTATCTGGAAACGAAGGAGCCGGACGCGTCGATCTACAACCAGCTTGGGCTGTGCAAGCTAAAGGGCGGCGATTATGAGGCGGCGCTGGCGGCGTTTCAGGCGGGGATGAACGTGGAAGGAAACACCGTTACCCAGTCGTTAAAGTTCAACGAGATCGTGGCATACGAATATCTGGGTCAGTACGATCAGGCAAAGCTTGCGATGGAGCAGTATCTGGCGCTGTATCCCGACGATGAAAAGGCGCAGCGGGAGGCGGTCTTTTTAAAGACCAGATAAGGGAGTAAAAGCGGCGCCCAAAAGGCAGGAAAGGGCAGCGGCAAAAAGGAAAAGAGGAAGCGGATGTGAAAAAAGGATTCGGAAAAGGAAACACACGATGCCGGCGGATTTGGAGAGCGGCGGTATTTGCAGTCATGCTGTGCGCAGCGTTTATGCTGCCGGGAACCGGGATTTTTGCGTCTGCGGCAAACGCCACAGAGATTGCGCCTGCGGCGCTGGCGGCGGCAGCTTTGCAGGATACAGCCGTATACGCCCTGCCGGAGGACGCTTCCGCTGTCGTGGGGACAGCGGCGGCAGGACAGGCGCTCAATATTTGCGGCAAAACGGCGGATGGCTGGTATGAGACGGTTTTTGGAAATACCATCGGATATGTAAAAAGCAGCGCGGTGGCAGAAATCGCGGTTGACAGCGCCATGGCAGAAGCGCTGGCGCAGCAGGCGCAGTTTGTGAAGGCGCAGCTGCAGGCTCAGGAAGCCGGGCAGGCGCAGACTCCGGCGGGGCAGCAGTCTGAGGCAGCCTTGCAGGCGCAGCAGGCAGCGGGGCAAACACCGCTGCCCGCTCAGCCGGAAGCTGGGCAGCCGCCGCTGTCTGCCGGAAACCTGATCTTTGTGGGGGATTCCCGCACGGGGCAGATGGGAAATGCGGTGGGCGGCAGCGCCATGCATCCGGGCACGGCGTTTGTGGCGTGCTTTGGCGGCGGCGTGGACTGGCTTTCCGGGCAGAAGGCAAAGCAGGACATCGACCGGTTTGTGACGCCGGGCAGCGTGATTATCTTAAATTACGGCGTAAACGACCTGTCCCGGCACAACGATTACATTCCGCTGATCAACCGCTACGCGCAGGACTGGCGCAAAAAGGGCGCTTCGGTCTATTTTGCATCGGTGGGGCCGGTCGGGGAAAATGCCTACGGCAAGCGCAACTGGGCGGTGGAGTATTTTAACGGGCAGCTGGGCGGCAGGCTGGATCAGGGCATCGGAAGGATCGATTTATACGGCTATCTGACGGCGGCAGGCTATGAAACGCTGCCGGACGGCCTGCACTATACGCCGGATACGTATGCGAGGATGTTTCAGTTTTTGTGTCAGAGCGTTGGAAGGTAAAAAATGAAGCAATACGACAATATCCGCATCTTCCGGGCGGCAGCATGCCTGGGCGTGTTTGTGACGCATCTTGCACCTTATCTGGAGATTGAGGGAACCGCCGCATGGCTGGCAAATCAGGGAGCGGCGGGCGTGTATCTGTTTTTTATGATCAGCGGCTTTCTGGCAGGCGGGGACAGGGAGCTTTTATCGGGCAGGAAGCATGCGGCGCTGCGGTATTACAAAAAGCGGCTTTTGAGGCTTCTGCCTCTGTATTATGCGGTTGTTTTATACAATATGGCGCTGCACATCCTGATTTTAAGAGATGTGCCGGCAGATCCGGACGGGCTGTACTGGCTCAGATATTTTCTGCTGACGAACGCATGGATCCCCGCGCCGGATCAGTTCTGGGCAAATCTGACGGCGACGTGGACGGTGTGCCTGTTTTTTGCGTTTTACCTGTTCGCGCCTGTTCTGACCCAGTTGATCCGGGGCGTGGGGAGCGCGTTTTTTGCCTATGTGCTGACGCTTGCGCTGCGGTATCTGTGGACGGCGGCGGGACTGTCGGACTATATGATGATCTTTTATTATCTGCATTATTTTGTGCTGGGGATGCTCGTTTATCAGATCGTGGAGGCAAAGCCTTTTCCCCATATGATCGGGCAGGTAAAAAAGGAGGAAAAGCAGAGAGGGCTGACCTGTAAAAAGACGTTGTTTTTTGCAGTGCTGATGGCTTTTGTGCAGCTGGGGCTCATCCTGTTTCGGGCAGAGACGGACAGCTTTATGGTCTGGTCATGGGCGTTCGGGCTTTTGATCCTTGCCACAAAAAATGTGCGCTGTCAAAGCCGGATCGTGCGGATGACAGACAAGTATTCCTATGAGATCTATCTGGTCCATGCGGTCGTTCTGGAAGGGATCGGAATGATCGGCGCGCATATTTTTATCCCGGTCTGGGGGATCGCAGCGCTTGCGGCAGGGCTGACGGCAGCAGGGGCAGCCGTAGCAAAGGCGGGGGAAAAATGGCTTTTAAAAAGTTCCGGTCTTGTGAACAACATCGGAATGTGATACGATGATAAAGGGATTTTTACCCGACATTTTTTTAAAAATACAGGAAGAAAAAAGGAGATTGGACATGATCGATCAGCTGATTGCAAACATTAAAAAGACCAATGCCCCGATCGTGGTGGGACTCGATCCCATGATGAAATTTATCCCGGAGCAGATCAAAGAGGCAGCCTTTAAGGAGCACGGCGAGACGTTAAAGGGCGCGGCAGAGGCAATCTGGGAATACAATAAGGGCATCGTGGACGCGGTTTATGATCTGATCCCGGCGGTAAAGCCTCAGATCGCGATGTACGAGCAGTTTGGCGTGGAAGGCATGATCGCTTTTCAGAAGACCGTAGACTACTGTAAGGAAAAGGGGCTTGTTGTGATCGGCGACATCAAGCGCGGAGACATCGGCTCTACCTCCGAGGCGTATGCGGTAGGACATCTGGGCAAGGTTGAAGTAGGAAGCAAAACCTACGCGCCCTTTGACGAGGATTTTGCGACGGTAAACCCTTATCTGGGTTCTGACGGCATCAAGCCGTTTATAAAGGTATGTCAGGAGAACAACAAGGGTATTTTTGTCCTTGTAAAAACGTCCAACCCCAGCAGCGGCGAATTTCAGGACCGTCTGGTGGATGGCCGCCCGCTGTATGAGATCGTGGGCGAAAAGGTAGCAGAATGGGGCAGCGAGTGCATGGGCAGCGAATACAGCAACGTGGGCGCTGTCGTAGGCGCGACCTATCCCGAGATGGGCAAGGCGCTGCGCAAGGTAATGCCGAAGGCTTACATCCTCGTTCCGGGATACGGCGCGCAGGGCGGCAAGGGCGCAGATCTGGTCCACTTCTTCAATGAGGATGGGCTGGGCGCGATCATTAACTCCTCCCGCGGCATCATCGCGGCTTACCAGCAGGAGAAATATGCGAAGTTCGGCGCGGCAAATTATGCGGAGGCTTCCCGTCAGGCGGTTATCGATATGAGAGAGGACATCGCGCAGGCGCTGGCAGGGGCGAAGGCGTAAGAAACGCCGGATCAATACAGGAATTTTTGGAAAAGGGCGCAGGCTTTCAAAAAGAAGGTCTGCGCTTATTTTGTGACCGTTCCATTTGTGACAAAGTCACTTGACGTCCCTTCGCAAATCGGATAAAATCCAAAATGAACAATGTTCATATTAAAGGAGGTATCCGAAATGAAGGTAGAAAATAAAACATTGCTTTTTCTTGCAGGGATCGTCTGGGCGTTTGCCGGATTCAATATTTTAAGGATCGGGATCGGGGCATACGCGCCGTATGTAACGATTTTTAACGTCGTATGTTCGGCGGCGGTATTTTGCTTTTTCTGGGGAATGATTTTTAACCGGCTTGTCAAAAAGCACACGAAGCGGATCGGGGAATACGAAAGCAAGCAGTATTTCTGGCATTTTTTTGACCTGAAATCCTTTCTGATCATGGCGTTTATGATGACGCTCGGGATTTTGATCCGGACAAAACAGCTGATGCCGGAAATGTGCATTGCGGTATTTTATACGGGGCTGGGGCTGGCGCTGTTTTTGGCGGGGCTGAAATTCGGCGCGCAGTATCTGAAATGCAGGGCGGCATGACGGCAAAATAAAAAAGCCGGAGCTGCCGCCAAGAAATGATTGCCGCTAAGAGATCGTTGCGCCAAGAAATCATTGCCGTCAAGAAATCGCTGCCGCCAAGAAATCGCTGGCGTCCGGAAAGGCGCTGTGGTATCATGGAGAAAAGCATGGACGCGCGAGGAGGAATCGGATTTGCAGCAGTTGTTGGAGGATATAAAAAGCGGCGGTTTTCGGCAGGTTTATCTTTTATATGGAGAAGAGGCGTATCTGCGCCTGCAGTACCGGGACAAGCTCAAAGACGCGCTGGCGGGCGGCGATACGATGAATTACCACTATTTTGAGGGAAAAGGGACGGAAATCCCAAAGCTCATTGATCTTGCGGAAACGATGCCGTTTTTTGCAGAGCGGCGCGTGATCGTGGTAGAAAACAGCGGCATGTTCAAAAAGGCTTCCGACCAGCTGGCGGACTATATCCGGCAGATTTCCCCCACGGCATATTTTGTTTTTGTGGAAACGGAAGTGGACAAGCGCGGCAGGCTGTATAAGGCGGTAAAGGATACGGGGCGCGCGGTGGAATTTGCGCGGCAGAACGAGGCGACGCTCCAGAAATGGATCCTCGTGCAGCTGAAAAAAGAAGGAAAGCAGATCACGCAGGCGGATCTTCAATATTTTCTGCAGCGCGTGGGAAGCGACATGGAAAACATCAGCCGTGAATTGGAGAAGCTGTTTTGCTACACGCTGGGAAAAACAGCGGTCACGCAGGAGGATATTGAGGCGGTGTGCACGCGCCAGATCGGCAATCAGATCTTTGATATGGTGGAATCAATCGCCCTGCGCAGGCAGAAGCGGGCGCTGGAGCTGTATTATGACCTGCTGGCGTTAAAGGAGCCGCCCATGCGCATCCTGTTTTTGATCGGGCGGCAGTTTAACCTTTTGATGCAGGTCAAGGAGCTGAAAAAGAAAGGGCTGGACGATAAAAAAATCGGAGAAAAAACCGGGCTGCACGGGTTTGTCGTCCGCAAATATGTAAGTCAGGCGTCCCGGTTTACAATGGCAGAGTTAAAAGAAGCGCTGCAGGCGTGCGTGGAGGCGGATGAAGCCGTCAAAACAGGAAAAATGAGCGACGTTTTGAGCGTGGAGCTTCTGATCGTCACCTACAGCCGGGAAAAACAGCCCAACAGATAGAAAGGGCAAAAATTATTCGGGGAGTCCGTTCCTGCGATACTGCAGGGGCGTGGCTCCTTTGTATTTTTTGAAAATTTTGACAAAATAGCTGCTGTCGTTAAAGCCGCAGCGGCAGGCGATTTCCGTGACCGAAAGCCTAGTGGACGCCAGCAGAAAGCACGCGATCTCGATGCGGTAATAGTTCAGATAGTCGATGGGCGTGCGGTGGATGAAGGTGTTGAAAAAACGGCAGAAATACCGGGGGGACATCCCGGTCAGATGCGCCAGCTCCTCCAGCGTGATCTGCTGCATATAGTGGCGGTCGATGTATTCTAAAACCGGCTTCAGCAAAAAGGCGCGGTCCGTATCCGGAACTGACTGAGGGGAATTTTGTTCCAGAATGTGATCCTGCCAGAGAAGTCCGAGCAGCTCGAATAAAAGCCCCGTAAGGGTAAGCTCCCAGCCGGGCGCTTTTGCCTGCGCGCAGGAAAAAAGTTTGGAAGCGGTCTGGGAAAAAGCGCTGCAGGAGCTCGAAAGGACAGGGGGAATGCCGAATTTTCCGCTGTAAAGCTGCTGGACGAGGCTGCGGCAGCTTTCCGGATGCATCAGAAAGGTCAGCGGATCGAAAACGGCGCATTCATAAACGCAGTCCTCCGGTGTGCCGCCGTGGAGCGCGCCCTGCGTGATAAAGAGAAAATCGCCTTTTTTTGCCGGATACTGTTCGCCGTTGATGTAGCAGGTAAAGCGTCCTTTGAGAATGCGGATCAGCTCCCATTCCTTGTGCCAGTGGAACGGCATGTCATAGCGGGGATGCCCTTCCTGAACGCGGTAAAAGGCAAACGGAAAGTCCGGCGTGCCGTGGCTGGTCTGTTCGCGAAGATCAAGATAATGCATAAAACCTCCGTACCAGCCGCCCCGGCGGGAAAACAGTGTACCGTCAGACCTGGCGCAGTGCAGCCGTCCGCTCTGGATTCCGGTCTGCTCACAGAAAAATTGCCGGGGCGGGCACTTCTTTTCCGGACGCGCGCGGAACGTGCAAACTCGCGCAAAGGGATGCGCTTGGACAGTGCACAACCCGCGCGCGGAAAGAAAGTGCCGCCGGGCAATTTTTCCTTCGCAGACAAGTCATCCAAAGCGGGCGGCTGCACTGCGCCGGACCTGACGGAATAACTGTTTTGAACGCCGCCGGGGCAGCTTTTTTGAAAGTGAATATTGTACCATTTTTTATCATTATATCACTAGAAAAGGCGTAAGGAAAGTGATATGATTTAATTATCTTTATGATATACAGTGGGCAGGAAGCGGATACAGCGCCGGTCTGGTTGGCGGTGTAGGGGCTTTCCCCGCGCATTAACGGAGGTATTTGCTATGGCAGCAAACAGACTGATCGGGGATTACCCCGTAATCGGCATCCGTCCTACGATCGACGGACGCAGAGGCTATCTGAAAGTAAGAGAATCTCTGGAAGAACAGACGATGGGAATGGCGAAGGCGGCGGCGCAGCTTTTCACGGAGAATCTGCGTTATTCCAACGGCGAGCCGGTAAAGGTCGTGATCGCTGATACGACGATCGGACGCGCAGGCGAGACGGCTGCATGTGCGGACAAGTTCCGCAAAGAGGGCGTTTCCATTACCCTGACGGTAACACCCTGCTGGTGCTACGGCGCTGAGACGATGGATATGGATCCGATGACGATCAAGGGCGTATGGGGCTTTAACGGCACAGAGCGTCCCGGCGCGGTTTATCTGGCTTCCGTTCTGGCAACCCATGCGCAGAAAGGGCTTCCCGCCTTCGGCATTTACGGACATGACGTTCAGGAGGCTGACAGCAAGGAAATCCCTGAGGATGTCAAAGAAAAGCTGCTCCGCTTCGGACGCGCGGCTGTGGCTGCTGCAACGATGCGCGGCAAATCCTATCTGCAGATCGGTTCCATCTGCATGGGTATCGGCGGCTCCATCATCGATCCTGCCTTCATCGAGGAATATCTTGGAATGAGAGTGGAATCCGTGGATGAGGTTGAGCTGATCCGCCGCATGACCGAAGAGATTTATGATAAGAAGGAATATGAAAAAGCGCTGGCATGGGTAAAGGCTAACTGCAAGGAAGGCTTTGACAAAAACCCTGCCGAGGTGCAGAAGACTCCCGAGCAGAAGGAAAAAGACTGGGAGTTCCTTGTAAAGATGATGTGCATCATCAAAGACCTGATGAACGGCAACCCGAACCTGCCGGAAGGCTGCGAGGAAGAAAAGGTAGGCCACAACGCGATCGCGGCAGGCTTCCAGGGACAGCGCCAGTGGACAGATTTTTATCCCAACTGCGACTTCCCCGAGGCGCTGTTAAACACCTCCTTTGACTGGAACGGCGCGCGCGAGCCTTACATCCTTGCAACCGAGAACGACGTATTAAACGGTCTTGGCATGCTGTTTATGAAGCTTCTGACAAACAGGGCGCAGATTTTTGCGGACGTTCGTACTTACTGGAGCCCTGAGGCGGTAAAAAAAGCGACCGGCTATGAGCTGGAAGGCAAAGCGAAGGAGGCAGGCGGCTTCATCCATCTGATCAACTCCGGCGCGGCTTGTCTGGACGCCTGCGGTCAGGCAAAGGACGCAGACGGCAACGGCGTGATGAAGCCCTGGTATGAGGTGACCGAAGAGGATCAGAAGGCGATCATGGAAGCTACCACATGGAATGCGGCTGACTTTGGCTATTTCAGAGGCGGCGGCTTCTCCTCCCGTTTCCTGACGGAAGCGCAGATGCCCGTTACCATGATGCGTTTAAATCTTGTAAAAGGACTTGGCCCCGTGGTGCAGATTGCAGAGGGCTGGACTGTGAAGCTTCCGGATGAGGTTTCCGACAAGCTTTGGAAGCGCACCGATTATACATGGCCCTGCACATGGTTCGCACCGCGCGTAACCGGCGAGGGCGCGTTCAAGACCGCTTACGACGTGATGAACAACTGGGGCGCAAACCATGGCGCGATCAGCTACGGACATATCGGCGCGGATCTGATCACCCTTTGCTCGATGCTGCGCATCCCGGTAAGCATGCACAACGTGGAGGAGGACAAGATCTTCCGTCCCGCGGCATGGAATGCGTTCGGCATGGATAAAGAGGGTCAGGACTACAGGGCGTGTGCGGCATTCGGACCGCTGTACGGCTGAGCCTGAGTCAGGAAGAATAAAACTGCGGCAAAACGGCGTCTCTTTAAAGGGGCGTCCGTTTTGCCGCAATGTAATCTGAATCAAAAAGAGGATCGTCTATGAAAAAGAGAATGCTTGCGGCAGATTTCGGCGCTTCCGGCGCGCGGGTCATGCTGGGAGAATTTGACGGCGGAAAAATTGCGGTATCCGAGCTTCACCGCTTTTCCAATGACCCGGTAACGTTAAACGGCACATTTTACTGGGATTTTTTGCGGCTGTTCATGGAATTGAAAAACGGTCTGAGGAAAGCGGCGCAGGCGGGGGCTGACAGCATCGGCGTGGATACGTGGGGCGTGGACTTCGGCCTGGTGGACCGAAACGGCTTTTTACTGGAAAACCCGGTCCATTACCGCGACGCCCGGACGGCAGGGATGCTGGAGGAGGCTTTTTTGAAGTTTCCAAAGGAGCGGTTTTATGAGATCACGGGCAACCAGTTTATGGAGATCAACACCGCGTTCCAGCTGCTTTCGCTGAAAAAAAACAGGCCGGAGCTGTTGGAGCGGGCAGACCGGATGCTTCTGATGCCGGATCTGTTCAATTTTTATCTGTCGGGCGAGGCGTGCAGCGAATATACGATGGCTTCGACGACGCAGCTTCTGGACGCGTGCACAAAGGAGTGGTCGAAGGAAGTGATCGACGGTCTGGGGCTTCCCAAGAAGCTGTTTGCGCCGGTAAGGATGCCGGGGACAAGGCTGGGGGCGCTGAAGGCTTCCCTGCAGGAGGAGCTGGGGCTTACCGGCACGGAGGTGATCGCGGTGGCAGGGCACGATACCCAGTGCGCGCTGGCGGCAGTACCTGCAAAGGGCGATTTTGCCTTTGTAAGCTGCGGCACATGGTCGCTTGTGGGAACGCAGCTTGAAAAGCCCGCGATCAACGCTGATTCCCTGCGCTGCAACATTACCAACGAAGGCGCTTTCGGCGGCGAGACGTCCTTCCTGAAAAATATCATCGGTCTGTGGCTCGTTCAGGAAAGCCGCAGGCAGTGGATCCGGGAAGGCAAGGAATACGGCTTCGGGGAGCTGGATCAGATGGCGGCAAAGGAAGAGAGCGCCCGCTGTTTTGTGGATCCGGACGATCCGGTGTTTGTGGCACCGGGGGATATTCCGGGAAGGATCCGCGAATATTGTGCAAAAACGCGGCAGTTTGTTCCGGAGACGCCGGGACAGATCGTCCGCTGCATCCACGAAAGCCTTGCGTTAAAATACAGAATGGCGCTGGAAGAGATCAGCCTTTGTACGGGACGCAGCTTCCCAGCCCTCTATCTTGTGGGAGGCGGCAGCCAGAGCAGGCTTTTGTGCCAGTCGGTAGCAGACGTGTGCGGGATTCCGGTATACGCAGGGCCTGTGGAGGCGACCGTATACGGAAATCTGGCAATTCAGCTTGCGGCAGCCGGAGAGCTTTCCGGACAGGAAGAGATCAGGCAGCTCGTGGCGGCTTCCGAGAATCCTGTTGTGTATGAGCCTTCGGGGCAGCAGGGCTGGGACGAGATCTGTGCACGGCAGAAAGAGAAGTGGATGTAAAGGCATCCCGGAAAAACGCAAAAAAGAACCCGATTTGATCGGACAGGAAGAAAAAAGGAGAACTGGGATATGAGCATGAAAGAAATGGAACTGCGCGAGCAGATCTGCGATGTATGTCATAAAATGTGGCAGCTTGGCTGGGTTGCAGCCAACGACGGAAATGTTTCGGCGCGTCTTTCCGACAACGTATATCTGGCAACCCCCACAGGGATCAGCAAGAGCTTTATCACACCTGAGAAGCTCGTTGTGATCGACGGGGACGGCAATATTTTAGAGGCGGCGGAAGGCTATCGCCCTTCTTCCGAAATCAAGATGCACCTTCGCTGCTATAAGGAGCGCGAGGACGTGGGCGGCGTTTTGCATGCGCATCCTCCGGTAGCGACCGGTTTTGCGGTGGCAAACAAGGCGCTGGACGAGTATTCCATGATCGAGACGGTTATCGCACTGGGCTCCATCCCGGTAACTCCTTACGGAACGCCTTCCACAAACGAGGTTCCGGAGGCGATCGCGCCCTACCTTGGACAGCATGACGCGGTGCTTTTACAGAATCATGGCGCGCTGACGGTTGGTGCGGACGTGCTGACCGCATATTACAGGATGGAGACGCTGGAGCTGTTTGCAAAAATCAGCTTAAACGCACATCTGCTGGGCGGCGCAAAGGAGCTTTCCAGAGAGAACATCGACCGTCTGATTTCCATGCGCGAGGGCTACAAAGTAACCGGACGTCATCCGGGCTACAAAAAATACCCCAACGGACAGGACTGAGAATCAGGGACAGGCCGCTGCAGGCAGCTGCAGCGGTCTGTTTTTATTCCATCGGAAAGTTTCTTTCCGATGAAATAAAAAATACGATTATGCGGCTAAAGAGCATGCCGTTTTTATCTGTATACGCACTTTCTATTGGGCGGGAGCTGTGGTAAACTGTAGGGAGGGAACGCAGAAAAGCGGTATCAGGAGGAAGAAATGGTTACAGTATATTTTGATCTGCCGGATGAGGAGATTATTTCAACATCAAAATATTTTAATAATTCCTATACGGAAGAATGGCTGGATGATTGGGCAAAAAAGGTGATCAGGACGATTGACCGGTCGGAGCTGATTTCAGAGGGACTTGTGGAAAGCCCGGTGCTGGGGCCGATTACGATCCGGGAAATCAGCGGCGGTGCAAAAGCGTTGATCACAATGAATTCAGATCCGGATGTGATCAGCAATGCCAACAGCTGTGGAGATAACTGCGCGGCGCTGCTGGCAGAACTGAGCCTTCGGAAGGACTTCCGCATTTATCTTTCGTACCCGATGAAGTTTGGCGAGCTGAAGTTTGATATGAAAATTGCGGGGACGGGGGCGGTATGCCACTGTGCGGAGGAATTTGAAAGGGAGTATCTGCGATGGAGACACAGCATGACATTTTAGTGCAGAATAAAAGAAAGATACAGTTTAAATTTACGATATACAGGAAGTTTACGGTGATTCGGGGAGACAGTGCCAGCGGGAAAACAACGCTTTTTCAGATGGTAAGCGATGCTATGTCATCCAGAATGTCGGGAGTTACGGTATCCTGCGATGTGCCGGTAAAGGCTTTGTACGAGGGCGGATACCGCTATGAACTGGCAAATGAGTCAGGAAATATTTATATAGTTGATGAAGATTTCGGACCGTTAAAGACCAAAGAATTTGCGGCGGCAGTATTGAAATCAGATAATTGTTTTATTTTAATTACCAGAGAATCGCTCCCGGGCATTCCTTACAGCTATCGGGAAATATATAAGATCAGAACTTCTGGAAAATTTCATTCTTTAGAACGGGTATATTCGGAGCATAGAGAGATGGATCTGAGGGAAAGGATTGTAACGGAGGATGAGGACGCGGGGCTGGAATATTATCGTCATTTTTATGGGGAAGCGGTTCTGACGAGCCACGGCAACAGCAACCTTTCAAAATATGGAAATGAGAAGACACTTCTGATCGGGGATGGCTGCGCGATCGGGGCATTTATTCAGGATCTTGAACTGACAAAGGCTGCCTTATATCTGCCGGAATCTTTTGAATGGAAATTATTGGGAAACGGGATGTTTTGGAAAAAAACAGAGGTGCAGAGGCTGATGGAAGAACCGGGGAAAGCAGTACAAACAGAATATGGTAGTATAGAGAAATACTGCACAGAATTACTGTCGGATTTGACCAGAAATACGCCCGCCCAGTATACGAAGTCAAAGCTTAATCCATGTTTTACAGAGAAGTGCTGTTGTAAAAATACAAGATGTGAATTTTTTACAAAAGAAAAGCAGCGCGGATGAACCGGAAAATAACGAAGTCAAAGGAGGATACGCATGAGCTGGATTACAACCTACACCGGAAAACATTTTGACCCGGTCGCCCCGCAGGAGGAGCTTTTAGAGCTGCGGGACATCGCCCACTCCCTTTCGCTGATCTGCCGGGCAAACGGGCACATGAAGCATTTTTATTCGGTCGGGCAGCACAGCGTGGCGTGCGCGAAGGAGGCGCAGGCAAGGGGGCTTTCGGAGCGGATCGTTCTGGGATGTCTTCTGCATGACGCCAGCGAAGCATACCTGTCCGATGTGACGCGCCCGATCAAGCATGAAATGACGAGGTATCTGGAAGTGGAGGAGACGCTTCAGGAGATGATCTGGGCGCATTTTATACCGGGGGGCGCACCGGATGAAGAAGAAAAAAAAGCAATTTTTAAGATCGACGACGAAATGCTCGCATGGGAGTTTGAGCGACTGATGCCGGAGCTGTACGGGCACGGGGCGGAAAAGATCTGCGCGGACATTTCCTGCGCGTTTGCGGAGATGGCGGATGTGGAGCGGGAGTTTATGGAGCTGTATCAAAAAATTGCCGGATAAGGAAACGGAAAGGGGACGCTTAAGATGGACATGGAAAAGCTGGTGCAGGCAGGGCTTGTACAAAAGGGGGAGGACGGAAGGATAATTTTGTCAGACGGGCTGTTTGCGGTACTGACAGAATATGCCAACCGCAGTGACAACGAGGCAGACAACCGCCGCAGGGCAGAGGCGCTGGGCTTTGGAGGAAGAAACGTGCGGGTTGCGCCGGGAGCGATCATCCGGGTGCATGACCGGGAAAAAATCGGCAGCAACGTGTTTATCGGTCTGTACGATTATATCAACGGGGATGTGACGATCGGGGATCATACACTGATCGGGCCGCATTGCTGTCTGGCGGCGGGAAACCATAAGTTCGACGCGCAGACGGGATGGTTCAGTGCAAGGACGGAGGCGGACGGGGACGACAGCATCCGGATCGGGGAAGGAAGCTGGCTTGCTTCGGGCGTGACGGTAACGGGCGGCGTGAAGCTTGGAAGATGCAATCTGGTGTGCGCCAATTCCGTTGTGACCAAAAGCACGCCGGATTACGCGATCATGGCGGGAACGCCTGCCAGACAGGTCGGCAGCATAGATCCGGAAAGCGGCGCTTATCGCTGGAACGGGGAGGAATGAGGGATGCTGGAGCAAAAAAGAACCTCCGGGGGGCAGATTTTTCCGTCGCCCCAAAAAGGGGCGGTGATCGAGGAAACGCCGCCGGTATTTTCCTTTTTGCGGGAGGGAAAAGGGAAAAAATATCGGGTAGAGGTGCAGGATTGGTCGGGCAATCCCATTTTTGAGGAAGAGACGGAAAAAAATTATGCGATCCCGAAGAAGCCCTTTGCGCCGGGAAAATATCGCTGGAATCTGTTTTGCGGAGAAGAGGAGCGGGGATGGCAGGAGTTTTCTGTCAGCGAAAACGCGGTGGTGTTTCTGAGAAAGAGCGCAGAGGAGGTATTTTCCTGTGTGCCAAAGGTCCGCCCGAGACATTTATTTTTTCAAGAGGATATTCCGGGGATCCTGAAAAAAAGAGCGGCGGAAACGGAGACGCTGAAAAGGAACATTGCGGCAGCGTGCGCGCGCACGCTCCCCAGACCGCCGCTGTTTTACAGCTTTGAGGGGGAACCGGAGTATCGGGAATATTTCGGGGAATACCGGGAGTATTGTGACCGGGATCTGGTGGCGTGCGCACTGGGACACGCCCTTTTGGGGGATGGGAAGGCAGCGCAAAAGGCAAAGGAGCTTCTTTTGACAATATGCAGCTGGAACCCGGACGGCCCCTGTGCGGTCAATGCGCCGTGGAATGATGAGATCGGGCTGAGCAACGCGCGCTGTCTTCCGGCGGTCTATGACATGCTGTATGATATTTTGACAGAACAGCAGAGATATATTGTGGAAAAGACGATTATCGCCTATGCGCGTCAGTGCGAGGAGAGGCTCTGCAGGCTTGATTTTGCGGAAAATCCGGGGGATTCCCATGCGGGGCGGCTTCCGGCATATCTGGGGGAGGCTGCCTTTGTTTTAAAGGGAAGCCCTTATATTAAGGAAGAAACCCTGATCCGATGGCTGGCGTATGCGCTGGAAATCTACGGCGGCATTTTCCCGTTTTACGGGACGGCAGACGGCGGATGGGCGGAAGGCGCTTTTTATGCGTCGAGCTATACGAAGTGGTTTCTGCCGTTTTTTATGGCGGCGGAGCGGTTTGCGGACGTCCGTTTCTTAGATCGTCCGTTCTATCAGCGGCTGCCGCAGTTTTTGCTTCATTTTGCGGAAAAAGGGCGGGAAAACCATCCGTTCGGGGACGGATACTGGTGCGGCAGTGAGGATGCAGAGTGGCGGGGCTTTTTTGCGCAGAATCCGTTCCGGATTTACGGGGAGCGGTTTGGACCGGAGGCAGCGCGCAGGAAGGCGGCAGAGTATGCGGCGCCGGAGCTGTTTGAGCTGCATCTTCTGGATGTTTTTTTGCCGGAGGGCACGCCGCCCGAACAAAGGCTGACAGGGGAAGCTTCCCCGATGGCGGTTTTTGAGGAAGCGGGGCTTGCCGGCTGTCAGACGAATCTGGAAGATCAGGCGCACGGAACAGGGCTTTTGGTAAGGGCTTCCAAATTTGGGTCGGTCAGCCACCAGCATGCGGATCAGGGCTCCTTTGCGCTGATCCGGAACAATCAGGTTTTGATCACGCCCTCCGGCTATTTTGGAAGATGCTGGGGGACGAGCCATCACAGGAACTGGACAAAAACGACGAAAGCGCACAACTGCATTCTGGTCAACGGGATCGGGCAGGAAACGGACAGCTTCCGGGCAGCCGGCAGGTTTACAGACTGGGGGCATGAGGAAAATAAAAGCTTTTATCTGCGGCTGGATCTTCGGGAAGCCTACCCGATGCTGGAATTTTACGAGCGGTCGTTTGCGCTGACCGAAAAGGAGCTGATCGTGCGCGACCGGATCCGGGCGAAGGAGGGCTGTGAGATTTCATGGCTGCTTCATATGCTGGACAGACCGGCGCTGCAGGAGGATGGGACGCTTGTTCTGGAGCATGCAGGGCAGCGGGCGGTCGTGATCCCGGACAGCTCTTTTATAGGAAAGCCGGAGATTTCCGACCGGTTCGGGACAGAGGTAAACGAAGGGGTGGACGAGGCGTTTTGGGTGTCCATGCCAAAGCAGTACCATGTGACATTCCGGACGGCGATCCAAAAGGAGCATCGGATCGAGGTCAGGATCCGGATCGGATAAAGGACTCCGTCAGGAAGGGAAGTGAAAAAATACAGGATTGTTCACTTTGCCTTGAAAATAAAAATAAAACAAAGTTTTTGTTGTATAAAATGATTGAAAGTGATATAGTAAAAATACTTGCTGCTTGACAGGATAGATAATGATAAAAGGGGAAAAGGGAAAAAATGATATGAAACGCAGGAAAAATGAGAAACAGGGAAATTATCTTTCTTTTATCATCAACTATTATATCATTTTGCTGATCCCCATGCTCATCGTGGCGTTCAGTACCTTTTTCGTGGTAAAAAAGCACAATCTGGAGCGGGTCATGACGGAGGTGGCGCTCAAAACGGAGAGCCAGTGCAAGTATTGGAATCAGGAGATGTCGGTCATTCTTCTGCATTATGACGACTGCCGCTACAGCAAGATTTACAGCCCGGAGTCGTATGGCCTGGGATTTCCGGGGACGTACCTGGACATAATACAGGATCTGAGGGATAAGGAAGGCGTTCTTCCTTTTGTGGATAAGCTGTATTTTTATAATATGGATGAGGAAAAAATATTCAGCTCCGAGGGAACCTATGAGGATGAATTTTTCTTTTCGGGCAGATGCCGGATGGACGAAAGGGTTCTGGAAGAAGCAAAGGAACGCGGCATGGCTGCGGGAAAGGCGTCTTTTTATTCGGGGACGCGGGACGGGCTTGTGATCGCGTTTTGCCTGCGCAGCAGGGCGGAGCTGGAACGGACAAATAGCAGGGGGCAGTATCTTCTTGTGGCGGTAAGCCGGGATAAGCTGATGGAGCAGTTCATGCCAATGGGCGAAGAAGGGATCACGGCGATCACCTGGCAGGACGAGGTGGTTTATCAGAGCGTGGAGCCGGACAAAAGCCGGTCGCCGGAGGAGTATGAGATCTACAGTCAGGATATGGCAAACGGCTTTACGATCTGGAATCTTGCGTCCAAGCAGGAGATCATGAAGGACAGCAGCCGGTATTTGAAAAGCTTTGTGCTCTGGATTCTGGTATCCTTGTTTGTGGGGATCCTGCTCGCCCTGTTTTATTCCAGACGGCGCTATGTGATCTTTCACAATCTGGTGGATCATTCGGCTGCGCTGGAGGACGAGCGCGACGCGCTGCAGGCGGAAAGCTGCCTGTATGAACTTTTGACGCTGGATCTGAAAAAAGGGGATGCGCTGTGGGAAAAATGTCTGGCGTGCGGCGTCCATGTGGACCGGAAGAGCCAGTACATCATCCTGTTTCCCAAAACCGTGCGGAATGAAGCGCTGAAAGAGTATTTTGTGGCGATGAAGCGGGAGGATGAATGCTCCAGCGCGTATAAGATCAATTTGTTCGGCGATTTATATGTATGGCTCGTGCTAAGCTGCGAGGATCAGGAGACGATCGAGAAAAAGCTGGCGGGCTTTGCGGCGGCTGGTGCGGAGTTTGAGATGGGGGCGATCGTTTCGGACGCCGCAAAGATCAAAGAATCCTATGAGCTGACGATCCGCAGGATCAAGCGGGCATATAACAGCATGGACGATTATCCGCGGATGGAGATGGAAGCCTTGAAGGATGCGGTCACGCTGGGCGAACAGTCCCGGGTGGACGTCATTTTGCGGGAGATCCGGGAGATCATCGCAGAGGCGGACGAGATAACGGCGATTCTGGCAAGCTTTGAGACGCTGCATATGCTGGGGCTGGATTCCCGGAGGTTTTATGCGCTCGTCAGGAACCGGTCCTTTTCCGGGCAGGATATTTTAAACATCTTTGACAGCGCGTTAAAGGAGCGAAGCCAGAGCAGCGTGAAAAAAGAAGAGCCGGAAGCAGAGGGCGGATGCCGCAGGCGGAGCATTACGGATATTCTGACGTATCTGCACGAGCATTACCTCGATCCGGGCTTTTCCGCAAAATATATGGCGGCGTATTTTGATACGTCGGTTTCCAATCTGAGCCATTTTTTCAAAAAGAATATGGGCGTGAGCATTTCGGCATATGTAGACAGGATCAAGCTGGAAAAGGCAAAGCAGCTTTTGCGCGACAGCGATTTAAAGGTCGGGGAGATCGCGGAGCTTCTCCAGTACGGCAGCAGCACCGGCTTTGCGGTCATGTTTAAAAAATATGAAGGGATGACGCCGAAGGAATACCGGGACAGTCTGTAACGGGACGGCAGATCCCCGGCATGTGAAGCAGATGAAAGGGCTGCGGTCACATGCCGGGGATTTTTTGTTCGGCAGGAAAGTTTCTTTCCTGCCGAACAAAAAACACGATTATGCGCACTCGCGCGCAGGGAATTTATTGCCTGATGGCAAACGCGCTCGGCGCGGGTGTGCGCATTGGCGCACACATTTTTATAAATGTTAAGACATATTGTTGAAAAAAGAAAAAAATACAGCATTTTATTTTATGATTTTATCTTACAATGTTGAATTTTGATTCAAAAAAGAAAGAAAACATATTATTATGTTGAATTTTATAAGAAAAACAGGCTGATTCAATACAAAACTGCACAAAAACGTTCAACAAAGGACGATAGACTTTATCAGAGGGATGGGATATTCTGATAACAGCTTAAGGGCGCCCGGATGAGAGCCGGGCAGACACACAATTTTACAGGAGGGTGTATATGAAAAGAAAAGATGTAAGCAGGTTTGTCGCGCTTGTCCTGGCAGCGTCGATGGCAGCGGGAATGCTGACAGGCTGCGGAGGAGCTGCAGAGGAAGAGGCAGCGCAGGAAGCGAGCAAGGTAACGGTAAATGCGGAAGGGCTACCGATCGTAAACGAGCCGGTAACCTTTACGATCGCGGTTCCGCAGACGAGCGAATTAAAGGCAGCTGCGGAAAGGGAGTGCGTGAAGCGGACGGAGGAGGAAACGGGTATCCATATTGAATGGGTGGAAATCCCCAAATCCGGATGGGCGGAAAAGATCAACATTTTATTCAGCACGGACAGCCTTCCGGATGCGATCTGCGGCGGCGTGGACGTATCCAAATATTATGAACAGCTCGTTGCATGGGATGACTATATGGAAACCTATGCGCCCAACGTAAGCGCGTTTTTTGAAACGCGGGACGATTACCCGAACAGCCTGATCGCGCCGGACGGAAAGATCCGCTGTATGCCGATCGGCGACGAATCCTATTCCAATATGATCGATTCGCTGTGCTGGATCAACAGAGACTGGTTAAAGGCGTTGAATCTGGAAATGCCCACGACGCCGGAGGAGTTAAAGGAAGTGCTCATCGCTTTCCGGGATCAGGATCCCAACGGCAACGGGCAAAAGGATGAGATCCCCTTTACCTTCATGAACGTATGGGGATGGGCGAACGCCATCGAGAATTTCTTCGGCCCTTGGGGCGTTGTGGAAAACGCCAGCCATGTTTTCTTAAAAGAGGACAACACGGTTGTGTTCAGCCCGGAGGAGCAGGGATATTTTGACTGCCTCGTTTATCTGAACGATTTGTATAAAGAAGGGCTGATCGACAAGGACGTATTTACGATGAGCCAGGAACAGTACGATTCCAAAGGCGCTGCGGGGGATGTGATCGGTATGCACATCAACTATACCGGAAGCGACAGCGGCGTTAGTAACGGCGACGGAACGTCCGATGCGGACAGATATGTGCCCCTGCCGCTGTTAAAGGGCGAGGACGGAACCCAGATGGTATGCCAGAACAATGCATATCCCGGCGATAACTTCGTGATCACAAACGCGTGCGAGAATCCCGAGGCGCTGATCAGATGGTACGATTACATCAACTCTTCCGTGGAAGAAGCGCTTTTGTGGGGACGCGGCTCAGAGGGCGTCAGATGGGAAAAGACAGAGGTTGACGGCGAGGAAAAATATCAGTGGATCCTGATGAAGCCGGAAGATCTGGAAGCAGCAGGCGGTTATACGAACGGCGGAGAATACAGAAACGCGGAGAGCTTTTCCGGTTCCACCCCCGCTTTGTGGAGACAGGATTACGACCAGATCATGGTGGACGATCCCGATACCCCTACCCCCAACTACCGCAAAAAAGCGCTGGGCGAGATGCTGCCGCTGGCGGTGCGCGGACTTCCGGCAGGCATGTCCTCCGATCCTTCCAATGAGGAAAGAAGAGTCATCCTGCGGACAGACATTGATACTTATCTGAACAAGTTTGTGGCGGATTCCATCATCAACGGAATCGACGAGGCAAAATGGGAAGAGCATTTAAAGACGCTGAAAAACTTAAAGTGCGATGAGTACAAGCAGCTTTGTCAGGATTATGTAAACGACTATTTCAGCCGTTAGAATGGAGCAGGTCATGAAGGGTAAACAAAAAGACAGAATTTCCCGGACAGGAAAATTAAAGAAATTAAACAGCCTGAGCATGCTGAAAAAAAACTGGGTCTGCTACCTGTTTGTACTGCCGATGCTTTTGTATGTGATCCTGTTCAGCTATGTGCCGATGTACGGCATCCAGCTTGCGTTTAAGGATTTCCGGGCAGCAGACGGAATCTGGGGAAGCGCCTGGGTAGGACTGAAGCATTTTAAAACGTTTTTTGAATCCTACCAGTTTGGAACCCTCCTGTGGAATACGCTGGCGGTCAGCTTATACTCGCTGATCGCCGGGTTCCCCCTGCCGATTTTGTTCGCCCTCGTGCTGAATTATATCCGCAATGGGAAATTTAAAAAATTCTCGCAGATGGTTACATACGCGCCGCACTTTATTTCGATGGTTGTATTCTGCGGCATGATCACGATCTTTCTTGCAAACGACGGCATCATCAATCAGTTTTTGATGCTGTTTGGGATCGAGCCGGTCGGCTTTATGTCCGATCCTGAAAAATGGCGCCATATTTACGTATGGTCCGGCGTCCTGCAGAATCTGGGCTGGGGCTCGATCATGTACATTTCGGTGCTGACCTCCGTAGGGCCGGAGCTGCACGAGGCGGCAAAGGTGGACGGCGCAAATATGTTCCAGCGCCTCTGCCACATCGACTTCCCGGCGATCGTGCCTACAATGGTTATCATGCTGATCATGCGTACCGGCGAGATCATGAGCGTCGGGTTTGAAAAGGCGTTCCTTTTGCAGAACAGCGTGAACTTAAATTATTCGGAGATCATTTCGACCTATACCTATAAGATCGGTATTCAGGGCGGACAGTTCAGCTATTCCGCCGCCATCGGTCTGTTCAATAACATCATCAACCTGATCTTGCTGCTGGCGGTAAACAAGATTGCGAAAAAAGTAGCAGATGTGAGTCTGTGGTAAGGAGAGAGGAACATGAAGCTGGTAAGAAAAATAAAAAACAATCCTTCCGACGCCTGCTTTCAGGTGATCGTGTACGGCGTGGTGATCCTGCTCACACTTGCAATTTTATATCCGCTCTATTTCGTGGTGATCGCGTCCGTCAGCGACCCGAACATGGTGGCTTCCGGAAAGGTGCTGTTTTTGCCGAAGGGCTTTAATCTGGACGGCTATAAATATATTTTGAAGGATAAGAGGATCTGGACAGGATATTACAATACGATCCGGTATACCGTTTTCGGTACGCTGTTCGCCTTGTTTTTAACGATCCCATCCGGATATGCGCTTTCCAGAAAGGATATGGCGGGACGCAATTTCATCATGAAAATGCTGATCATCACGCAGTATTTCAGCGGCGGCCTGATCCCGACCTATCTGGTTGTAAAGGGGCTGAATCTGGTGGATACGCCCTATGTGCTGATGATCCTCGGATCATTTTCGGTATTCAACCTGATTTTGACACGCACGTTCTTTATGAACACGCTGCCGTTGGAGCTTCAGGAGGCGGCAGAGATCGACGGCTGCGGAATCTTCCAGTATTTTATTTCGGTCGTGATCCCGCTGTCAAAGGCGATCATTGCGATCATGATCCTGTACTATGCGGTAGGACACTGGAACTCCTTCTTTAACGGCCTGATCTATGTGACGAGGGCAGAGCTGTATCCGCTGCAGCTGATTTTGCGCGACATCCTGATCACGGGTCAGTCGGTGGATCCGGAAGGGCTGGATCCGGAGACGCTGGAGCATATGAAGCTGATCGCCCGGACGATCAAATACGGCGTGATCATCATTTCCTCCCTGCCGGTGCTGATCATGTATCCTTTTGTACAGAAATACTTTGTAAAGGGCGTTATGATCGGTTCCGTAAAGGGCTGATAAAAGGCGTGCGCTCTGGCGCATTTGGAGAGGGGCTGCGGGGGAGGACTCCGCAGCCCTTTGTCTGGCAGGAAAAAGCCGGGAGGGGCAGGATGGAAAAAAGAAAGCCGAATCTTTTGCTGATCATGGCGGATCAGATGCACAAATATGCGCTGGGGGCGGTAACCCCCTATGTAAAAACCCCCAATCTGGACAGGCTGGCGGCGGAAGGGACGCTGTTTGCAAACGCCTATTCCAACAATCCGGTGTGCGGGCCCTTCCGGGGGATTTTGTATTCGGGACGCTACAGCAAGGACAACCGGGTGCAGAAAAACGGCCAGGCGCTGCGGGAAGGGGAGGAGACGCTTCCGAAGGAGCTTGCGCGCCTTGGATATGAAACGGGCTTTGTCGGGAAGCTTCATCTGGGAGCCGACGGAAACGGCGCTGTCCCGGAAAAATATTGGGCGGGACATGGACACTTTTTCGGGTATCAGTGCTATAATGGGTTCCGGGATCAGGTTTGCTTCTATGACGAACAGGGGACGGAGCATCAGTTTTATGAGCACCGCACGGATGTGACGGCGCGGCTGGGGATCGAAAGGATTGCTGAGCTTGCGCGGTCGGGGAAGCCGTTTTTGCAGACGATTTTTTTTCAGGCGCCCCATTACCCGGAGCAGCCTTCGGAACAGTATGAGCGGCTGTATGACGGAGTGGAATTTCCGATGCCGGAGCAGTATGGGCAGATCGAGCCGTATACGCCGACCTATTCGCCCTATAGCCCGCGGCCCTTTGCGCTTTGCCCGGATTATGCCCGCTACGGCGGAAACCAGCAGGAGTATTTGAAGCTGTATTATGCGATGGTATCGCAGATCGACGCCAACGTGGGGCTGATTTTAAGGGAGCTTGAGCGGCTGGGGATCGCAGAGGATACGGCGGTGGTCTTTTCGGCGGATCACGGGGATATGCAGGGAAGCCACGGCATGAAAAACAAATGCCTGCCCTATGAGCGCTCCTGCGGGATCCCGCTGATCGTTAAAGTCCCGTGGCTTGAGCAGAAAAGGGTGGTGGAAACGCCCGTTTCCGCGGTGGATCTTTATCCGACGTGCATGGAGCTTGCAGGAGAAGCGAGCAAAAAAGAGCTTCCGGGGGAGAGCCTTTTAGGGCTTCTTTCCGGCACGGCAGCAAAGCATCGCCCTGTTTTTGCGGAAAACCATATGACGCAGCAGCCCTGGTATCTGCTCAGGGACAGCCGGTTTAAGCTGGTGGCGGATGCGGACAGCCTTATTCCGCGGCTTTTGTTTGACATGGAAAACGATCCGGAGGAAGCAGAAAACCTGATTTCTGATCCCGATTTTTTTTCAGTGCGGGAAGCGCTTCTTGCAGAGCTGAAAAAAGAGGTGGGAACCTACGTATATCAGGAGGAATGAAAAATGGGCATGACAAAGAGGGAACAAAGACCGAACATCGTATTTATTTTATCGGACGATCAGGGCGCGTGGGCGATGGGCTGCGCCGGAAACGGGGACATCCGCACGCCGAATCTGGATCGGCTTGCAGAAGACGGTGTGCGCTTTGACGAATTTTACTGCGCATCCCCGGTGTGCTCTCCGGCGCGGGCGTCGATCGTTACCGGAAAGATGCCGTCCTGCCACGGGGTGTTAGACTGGATCGAGGGCGGAAACGTGGATACCGAAAAGTATCCGGAAATGGCGGGGCATCCGAGGTTTTCCAGAAAGGATCAGCCCATCGAATATCTGGAAGGGCACAAAACCTATATCGAGGAGCTTGCCGCAAACGGCTATGTGTGCGGCCTGAGCGGGAAATGGCATCTGGGCAACAATGCGGAAAAGAAAAAGGGCTTTGAAAAGTGGTACACCATCGGCGCGGGCGGCTGCAGCCACTATTTTGACCCGGACATATGCGAGGACGGCGTTTTTTCCGCGCCGAAGCGCTATATTACGGATCTGATTACCGAAAAGGCGGTGGAATATATCGGGGAATTTTCTCGGCAGGAGAAGCCCTTTTATTTAAGCGTGCACTACACCGCCCCGCACAGCCCGTGGGAGGAAGAGCAGCACAAAAAGGAGTATCTGGACTGGTACAGGGACTGCAGCTTTACGGCGACGCCCGACCTGCCGGTGCATCCGGATCAGGTGGCGAGCGCCCCGGTTGGGGATACGCCGGAAAAACGGGCGGAAAATTTAAGGGGCTACTATGCGGCGATCAGCGCGATGGACGCCGGGATCGGGACGATCCTTTCAAAGCTTGAGCAGGAAGGGCTTTCAGACAATACAATCGTGATCTTTACGGCGGACAACGGGATGAACATGGGACATCACGGAATCTGGGGGAAGGGAAACGGGACGTATCCCCAGAATATGTATGACACCGCGATCAAGGTTCCGCTTATTATCCGCATGCCGGGCGGCAAAAAGGGCGCAGTCTGCCATCAGATGGCAAGCCAGTATGATTTTTACCCGACGATGCTGGAGCTTGCCGGCTGTTCGTGGGAGAAAGAGCCGATGCAGCCCGGAAAGAGCATCGTAAGCCTGATCAGGCAGCCGGAGGAGGAAGCGCCCGACAGGGTCGTGGTATTTGACGAGTACAGCAATACCCGCATGATCCGCACGAAAAAATGGAAATACGTAGACCGTTATCCGGACGGGCCAAACCAGCTTTTTGACATGGAAAAGGATCCGGAGGAGCTGGAAAATCTGTACGGAAACAGCGCTTATGAAGGGACGGTCCTGGAGCTGAAGGCAGCGATGGAGCGCTGGTTTGACGCTTATACAAAGGAAGAAAACGACGGCAGGAAATATAAGGTGACGGGCAGCGGGCAGCTTGACCGGTGCGGCAGCAAAACGCCGTTTGATTTAAGGCTGGAATATTATTACGGAGAAAAGAAAGGGGAATAAGCAATGGGGGAACGGCGCAATGTGATCCTCATATACGCGGATGATTTGGGCTTTGGCGACCTGGGCTGCTATGGGAGCAGCCGGGTGGAAACGCCAAACGTGGACAGGCTGTGCAGGGAGGGGCTGAAATTTTATAACGCCTATTCGGCTTCGGCGGTATGTACGCCGTCGCGCTACAGTATTTTGACGGGACGCTATCCGTTCCGGAACGACAGGGCGCATATCCTGCCGGGAGACGCGCAGTGCATCATAGAGCCGGGCACAAAGACGCTGGCGGGGCTGTTTGGGGAGGCGGGCTACCGCACGGGCATCGTGGGGAAATGGCATCTGGGTTTAAGCGACGGCAGCGCGCCGATCGACTGGAACCGGGAGATCAACGTGACCCCGCTGGATCTGGGCTTTGACGAATCGTTTATTTTCCCGGCGACAGCCGACCGGGTTCCGTGCGTTTATGTGGACGGCAGAAAGGTGGCAGGTCTGGAAGCGGACGACCCGATTTTTGTTTCCTATGAACAGGAATGCCCGTTTGACGATATTCCGACGTATCATAAAAACCCGGAGCTTTTAAAAATGGAGTCCTCGCACGGACATGACTGCAGCCTGATCAACGGGATCGGCAGGATCGGGTACATGAAGGGCGGCAAAAAGGCGCGCTGGAAGGACGAGGAGCTGGCGGAAGCCTTTTTAAAGAGGGCGGTTTCCTTTGTGGAAAAAAGCTGTGAAAAAGAGCAGCCGTTTTTCCTCTATTATGCGCTCCATCAGCCCCATGTGCCGCGCGTGCCCTCCAAACGGTTTCAGGGCGCGACAAAGCTCGGCGCCAGAGGGGACGTGATCGCAGAGATGGACTGGTGCATCGGGGAGCTTTTGGATAAGCTGGAAGAGCTGGGAATCCGGGAGGAGACGATCCTTATCTTTTCCAGCGACAACGGGCCTGTTTTGGACGACGGCTATCGGGATCAGGCGCGGGAGTTAAACGGCACGCACCGTCCGGCAGGCGCTTTGCGGGGCGGAAAATACAGCAGGTTTGAAGGCGGAACGCGGATCCCGTTTCTTGTAAGCTGTCCGGGGCTTGTGCGCCGGGGCGTTTCGGACGCGCTGATCGGGCAGGTGGATCTGTATGCGTCCTTCGCACATATGCTGGGAGTATCGCTTTCCGACGAGGATGCGGCGGACAGCTGCGATCTTTACAGCGCGCTCATTGGGGCAGAGCCGGAGGGCAGGACGGAAATTTTGACGGAGGATTTAGGATGCCGGAAAATGCTGCGCGTCAAAAACTGGGTCTATCTTTCGCCCGGCGAAGGAAGCCCTTATATGGAGCAGGTTGACATCGAAACGGGAGCGTCAAAGGATCCGCAGCTGTACCGGCTGGATTATGACGCAGGACAGCGGGAAAATGTGGCGTGGGAACATCCGGAGCTGACAGAAAAGATGGAAAGGCGGATACAGGAGATCTTAAAAAGCGGGCGGACGCGGGAGGATGTTCCTGAAAGAAGCTGAACAAATCCGGCGGAGCAGCCGGAAAAGGGAGGATATAGAATATGGGAAAAAGACCGAATCTGGTATTTATTGTCCCGGATGAATTCCGGGCGCAGGCGATGGGCTTTCGGGGGGAGGACCCGGTGCTGACGCCGAATCTGGACAGGCTGGCGGGGGAAGGGCTCTGCTTTAACCGGGCGTACAGCAACAGCCCGGTGTGCAGCCCCTACCGGGGGATTTTGTTTACGGGGAAATATCCGTATGAAAACGGCGTGATCACAAACTGCAATTCGGGCAATCCGGACTGCTATCTGCGGGCGGACGCCATCTGCCTGCCGGACGTGCTGCACGAAAACGGGTACGAGTGCGGCTACATCGGGAAATGGCATCTGGAATGCCCGGAGGAAAAAGATTACCCGTACCTTCCGCCCCGGCGCTGGGACGGGAATATCTGGGACGCCTACACGCCAAAGGAGCGCAGGCACGGATTTACCTTCTGGCATTCCTACGGCTGCTGCGACAACCATTTTGAGCCCCATTACTGGGAAACGGACGGGGAGGCAAAGGACTGCCTCCATGTAAAGCAGTGGGCGCCGGAGCATGAGACGGACGTGGCGGTGGAATACATTAAAAATGCGGACACGCAAAAACCGTTCGCCTTATTTATCGCGCACAACCCGCCCCATATGCCCTTTGAAATGGTGCCGGATAAATATCTGGAGCTTTACCGGGACAAGACGGCAGAGGAGCTTTTAAACCGTCCAAACGTACCGGAAGGCGAACCGGGAAGCAGGGCGCGGGCGAGCGTGCAGCAGTATTTTGCGGCGGTTTCCGGGCTGGATGAGCAGCTGGGAAGGGTGCTTGACGCCATCGACGAAAAGGGCATCCGGGACAATACGATCGTCGTTTACACGTCCGACCACGGGGAAATGATGGGAAGCCACGGGCGCATGGAAAAGAACAGCTTTTATGCGGAATCGTTCCAGATCCCGCTGCTGATCCGCTATCCGGAAAAAATCCGCCCGCGAAAAACGGATATGCTCCTTTCGACCGTGGATCTGATGCCGACGCTTCTGACGATGCTGGGGCTGACCGATCAGATCCCGGAGGGGCTGCGCGGGCAGGACGCAGGCGGGGCGATTTTGGAAAACCGGGACTACGCCATCCCCTGTGCGCTCTATCATCACACGACGATCAGCAGGGGCTTTAAAAACGACCGTTACACCTTTGTAATCCATCACGAGGAGGATGAGAAAGACCGTCCGCTGGAAGCAGTGCTGTTTGACGATGAAGCGGATCCTTACCAGATGGAAAATCTGGCGGAAAAGCGCCCGGAACTGGTAAGGGAGTTTGCGGAAGGGCTGGCAAGGATGCTGGAAGAGTGCGGCGACCCGTTTGCAGGGCAGGTAAGGGAGTTTTTGGAAAAGGGCGCGGTAAAGGGAGAATAAGATTGACAGAAAAATGATTCCGTAAGATAATAAAAATCGAAAAATACGGAAACGGAGCCGGCAGGCGTCCGGACAGAACCGAAAGCGGCAGTCGCGCAGGCGGCGGCCGCTTTCGATGATTTTTAGGGAGGCGCAAAGCTGAAAGAAGCGTGTCTGCCGATCCGGGTCTGCGGCAAAGGAGGCAGTATGGTTGAATTTTTAAAAGAGGCGGCAAACGTCCGCCCGTCAAAGCGCCAGCTTGACTGGTTTGAGTTGGAAAGCTATGCGTTCATCCACTTTGGGGTAAACACCTTTATGGATCGCGAATGGGGAGACGGAACCGAGGACGAGGCGGTTTTTAATCCGGAAAAGCTGGACTGCGACCAGTGGGTGGAAGCGATCAAGTCCGCCGGAATGAAGGGCATGGTGCTGACCGCGAAGCATCACGACGGATTTTGCCTGTGGCCCTCTAAGTATACCGAGCATTCGGTCAAAAACAGCCCGTGCAAAAAGGATGTGGTGCGGGAAGCGGCGGAAGCCTGCAAAAGAGGCGGCATCAAATTCGGTTTTTATCTGTCTCCGTGGGACAGAAACGCCAAGAGCTACGGCACGCCGGAATACAACGATTATTTCTGCAATCAGCTGACGGAGCTGCTGACGGAATACGGCGATATTTTTTATGTGTGGTTTGACAATGCCTGCGGGGAAGGTCCGAACGGCAAAAAGCAGGAATACGACTTCCCCAGATATATCGAGCTGATCCGCAAATATCAGCCGAACGCCGTGATCTTTAACGATTTTGGGCCGGACGTGCGCTGGTGCGGCAACGAAGCGGGGCACTGCCGCCATGCGGAGTGGTCGGTCATCCCGTCGGAGCTGTGCCATTTCAGCGAAGTCCAGACGGGCGCAGGTCCGATGGCGCAGGACGGGGAGCTGGGCTGGCTTTACAATACGGAGCAGGAGCTTGGGACGATCGCAAATATCCTGTATTCCAAAGGGCTGACTTTTACGCCTACCGAGATCAATATGTCGATCCGTCCGGGCTGGTTTTGGCATGAAAAGGAGGATCCGCACTCCCTGGAACGTCTGTTTGATACGTATCTTGGAAGCGTGGGAGCAAACGCCTGCATGCACCTGAATCTCCCTCCGAATACGGACGGGCTGATGGACGAGCGGGATGTGAAGCGTTTAAAAGAATTTGGGGAGCTTTTGAAAAAAGAATTTGGAAGCCCTGTCCCTGCAAAGGTGGAAAAAGAGGCGGGCAGCTTTGCGACGCAGCCGGTTTATACGGTAACGCTGGAGCATCCGGTTTCCGGGATCCGGTATGTGGAGCTTCGGGAGGATATTTCCAAAGGACAGCGCATTGAAAGCTTCCGTATTACAGCGGAGTCCGGCAGCGGCAGCCAGTATCCGCTCTATCAGGGAACGACGGTCGGCAACCGGAAGATCTGCCAGCTGCAGGATCCTTTTGCAGACCAGAATCCGCTGATCAACGATATGGAGGACGGAATCTGCCGCATCCGCATCCAGGTGACGGCGGCACGCGATGAGGTCTGGTTAAAAGACGTTAAAATATACGGCTGACAGGCTCGGGAGGGGTTATGGAGATCAGGATTGGGGAGGCAGTGCTTGAGCTGTCTTTAAACGGAAGGATAACGGGGCTTTCTTTCCCGGAGGCGTCTGCCTGTTCGGAAAAACAGGAGCGTCCGGAAAAATCGGTTTTCCCGGAGGGAAAGCCCTCCTTTCTGATCCGGCTGTTCCGCAATGGAAAGCCGGAAAAGATCCGTCTCGTGGAGCAAAGGGACGGGCAGCTGATATGGCATTTTGAAAATATGCCGGAAACGGTAGTTTTGAACGTGGAAGAAAAGCCCGGCTATACCGTGTTTGAGGTTGCAGAATGCCCGGAGGCTTTTGAGTATCTGACGGTCGGGCCGATCGTGACGGCGCTGAACGATACGGTGGGCGACGTGGTCGGCGTGGTGCAGGGAGAAGATAAGGCGATCGGCATTCAGGCGCTGAACCGCAGGCTTTTGTCGGGAATTCCGGAGGCGTTAAAGCCGGAGGCGCTGTATCAGAGGGATACAGCGACGTCGGAGCCGACGGTGTGCGCGCTGACGTGGGATATGGTGACGGCGTTTGACCAGCCCTTTGGAAGCGTGCTCCATCTTTTTGCGGAAAACAGGCGGCGCGACAGGGTAAAATCCGTTTTGTATGCAAAAGACTGCATTCCGGCTCCTGCGCTGGACGATCCCGAGGCAGACATTAAGGGCGCAAAATTTGCCCTGTTTGGCTGCGGCAGGACGGAGGCGCTTTCCGTGATCGGCACAATAGAGCAGGGAGAGGGGCTTCCCCATCCGGAGCTGGACGGCGAATGGCTCAAAACCTCCCGCAAGGCGATGACCTCTTATCTGATCGGGGAATTTGGGACGCAGAATCTGGATAAAATGCTGGATTATGCGCGCATGGGTGGTTTTTCGTGGCTGTACCATCCGGAGCCTTTTGACACATGGGGGCATTTTGAGCTACGAAAGGAGCAGTTCCCGGACGGGGACGCTTCCATGAAAGAATGCGTGGAACGGGCGGCAAAAAAGGGCGTCAGCTTGGGGCTGCATACGCTGACGAATTTTACGACCACAAACGACGCGTATGTAACGCCCGTGCCGGATCCGCACTTAAAAAAGATGATCCCGGTACGCCTTTTGGAATCCGTTGACGAAAAACAGCCGGAAATCCGGGTGGACCGCGCAGGCGGCTTTTTATATGAAGCGACGCTGAACTGTTTTCAGATCGGGGACGAGCTTTTGCAGTATTCCTCCTGCGAACAGGAGGGGGAAGGGCTTGTGCTAAAGGACTGCGTCAGGGGCGCCTTCGGCACACTGCCAGCAGCGCATAAGGCAGGGGAAAACATGTACAAAATGACGGATTATCCCTATCAGACGCTGTTTCCCGATATTGAGCTGCAGGATGCGTTTGCGGATCGGATCGCAGAGCTGTTTAACCGGACCGGCTTAAAGCAGATTTCCCTTGACGGACAGGAGGGCTGCGAGTGGACGGGCGAAGGGGAATATGCGGTTTACCGTTTTGCGTCGCGGTGCTATGAAAAATTTGACCATACGGTGTTAAACGACGCTTCCCGCCTGCATCATTTTTTGTGGCATCAGAACACGAGGATGAACTGGGGCGAGCCGTGGGGCGAGGAAATGCGCACCGGACAGGTGGAAGGCAGACTGCGCAATCAGGCGTTTTTCAAAAAGAATCTGTTCCCGGCGATGCTGGGATGGTTTTTGATCCGCAAAGCGAACCGGAGATTTGAAGCGAGCACGCTGATGGATATGGAGTGGGCGCTTTCGGAGGCGGCGGGCTTTGACGCGGGCTTTGCGCTTTCGGCGTCGGAAAATACGCTGGACGGTCTTGGAAGTACGCGGGAAATTCTGGAGGCGATCAAAAACTGGGAGAGGCTGCGGATGGGAAACTGCTTCCCGGAAGCCTTAAAGGAAGAGCTCAGGAAGCCGGAGACGGAATGGCATCTGGAAAAAGAGGATGAAGAAACCTACCGCCTGTATCCGATGGCGATCAGCAAGCCGTTTATCTGCGATCTTTTGGAAATGCAGCCGGGACAGCCCGGCGGATCGGACTGGAGCTTTACGAATCCGTTTGAGGAACAGGAGCTGGTTTTTCGGATGAGGGTCGAGGGCTACGGCTACATCGAAAACCCCAGATTTTACACAAGGCTTGGCATGATCCGGTTCGACGCCCGCGTAAAGGGCGGACAGTATCTGATCTTTGACGGGAAAGAGGCGTATGTGACCGACCGGAATTATAACCGCGTCGGGACGGCAGGCTATTCCGGAAGCTGCCGCCTGGCAAAAGGGACGGCGGCGCTGAGCTTTGGCTGCTCGTTCGGCGGCGAGGAAGGGCCGGAGGTAAGGGTGCGGGTCATGACAAAGACGCAGCCCTATACAATTCGGACGGATGAATCATTATAACAATGATCGTGCCTTAATCCGAAGGAGGGAACTGTTACAAAAATTCTAAAACAGAGGTTTCCCGCATATGCTGTTGTAACGGACAGTCAGAAGCAGGGACGGGTTATGAAAAAAGGGATGGTGGCAGTCGGAACGGTAATATTTCTGTTCGGGCTGCTGCTTTTTTTGATGGGAGGGAATCGGGATGGGATGGCAGGACAGACGTTTGTATTGCTGCAAAAGCATCCGGCACAAAAGGAAAACTTGCTGCAAAAGAAGGATTCGGCGGCTGCCGCAGACAGCGGCAGCTTAAAAGTAGCGGGAGATGAAGATACGAAAAGGATCGCCCTAACTTTCGACGATGGGCCGCACCCCGTGTGCACGCCGCAGCTTTTGGACGGGTTAAAGGCGCGGGGCGTGAAGGCAAGCTTTTTTATCACAGGGCAAAATGCGGAGAAATATCCGGAGCTGGTGGAGCGGATGCAGAGGGAAGGGCATCTGATCGGCAACCACACCTATAGCCATATCCAGCTGACAAAGCAGAACCGGGAGCAGTTTCGGGAGGAGCTGGTAAAAACAAACGGGATCATCCGGGAGATTACCGGGGAAGATCCCGTATTCGTGCGTCCGCCCTATGGGAGCTGGGACAAAAAGTTTGAGGAGGAGCTCAATATGTTCCCGGTTCTCTGGACGATCGACCCGCTGGACTGGTGCACGAAGGACGCAGGCAACGTGGCGCGCCGGGTCATTTCCAAGGCGAAGGAAAATGCGGTCATTTTGATGCATGACGAATATGATTCCACAGTGCGGGCAGCGCTTTCGGTAGTGGATGCGCTGCAGGGGGAGGGGTATGAGTTTGTGACGGTGGAGGAGATATTGTTTGATTGAAGAAACACCCATTGCCACACGTTATCATATATGATAACATAACCTCAAAGGAGGAAGCGGAATGCAGGAGCGAAAAAAAATAATTTCCCAGCTCGTAGAGGCGCGGCTGGAAAAGGGAATTTCCCAGGCAGAGCTGGCGGGCATGATCGGAACCCAGCGTTCCAACATATGCAGGCTGGAGAGCGGGACGCAGAATCCCACGCTGGACATGATCCTAAAGGTTGCTGCTGCGCTGGGAAAGGACGTTTCTTTACTGCTTGAAGATAAAAAAGAAACGGAAGGGCATCTTTACAGCCTCAGGCTGTATGATATGGAATTGCTGCGGTTTTCGATGGAAAAGCGCGGGCTGTCCGGTCTGGTGGCGCAGATTCTGTGGATAGAAAAGGAGCGGGAAGATTTATTGCCGTTGGATCTGGAGCGAACGGGCGAAGGGATCATCAAATGGCTGGAACGGAGAGTGATCCCCAAAAACAGGGCGTTTGTGGATGAAATTTTAAAAACGCTGGGGCTAAGCCACAATGACACAAAGGGAATTATTGACGTGTGCAAGGGGCTGTCCTTGAATGACAGCTATTGGGTCGTTCCGGACGGTTTTGAGGGAACCTTTTCAAAGTATAATCTGTATGAGAACCGTTTTTCGGAAATTCTGGCGCTGGTCGCTTATACGGGGGCGGGACAGAGCAGGCAGGCATTTACGACCTCGCCGGAGCTGACGACGGGGGGAATGCTTCCGAAGGCATGGCGTTATGTGGAGCAGGATGGGATTTATTTATATAAAGGCGGCACATCCGGGGCTTCAAATGCGGGACGGGAACCTTATTGCGAATATTATGCGTCGCAGATCGCGGAACAAATGGGGCTGAACGCGGTGCACTATGAGCTGGAAAACTGGAAAGGGATTACGGCGTCCAAATGCGCGCTGTTTACCGATATTGATACCGCTTATATTCCGATCGGGAGAATTGTGCCGGGCGGGCAAATTGCCGCGTGCCTTGCATATTATGAAAAAATAGGCGGGGAATTTTTGGAGCAGTTTTGCAGTATGCTGGTTTTTGACGCGCTGATTTATAATGAAGACCGCCATTTTGGAAATTTTGGAGTCCTGAGGGACAATCACAGCGGGAATATTATCGCGCCGGCTCCGCTTTTCGACCATGGCTTATCCCTGTTTTGTTTTGCGGGAGAAGAAGATTACCGGAATCTGGAAGAATATGCAAAAACCCGTTCCAACCCTTATTATATTTCCTATGAGGAAATCTGCGCGGAAGTAATGGGGGCAAAGCAAAAGGAGCAGCTGCGGCGTATGATCGGCTTCCGGTTTCAGCGTCATCCGCTGATGAATCTTCCGGAACAGCATCTGGAAGCAATCGAGAGGCTTTTGGAAAAAAGGGTGCGCAGGCTGCTGGCGATCCCTGCCGCCAGAAGGAAGGGGAGGGCAAAATAGTATGAGTTGCAAAACCCCGAAAATCCGTTATACTGGATATAAATAGCGCGCAAAGGAGAATCCCATGCAATATACTTATACGGAACTGATAACGTATCTTTTTTTATACGGCTTTATCGGCTGGGCGCTGGAAGCAGCGTACGTGGCGGTAAAGGAGCGGCGCTTCCGCAACAGGGGCTTTTTTAACCTGCCGATCTGCCCGGAATACGGCGTGATGATGGACATTCTGATCATTTTGCTGCCGACGCTGGAAACCCATTATGTGCTGCAGTTTCTGGCGTGCCTGACGGTCGTTTCGGTCGTGGAATATCTGGCGGGCGGGCTGTCAAAGCGTATCTGGCGCAAGAAGCTGTGGAAATATGAGAACCGGACGCTGTTTTCCGGTGAAAAAAAGGGGCTGTTTGTCGGGCTGGCAAAGGCAGGGGCAGTGATGGCGGCGGTGCTTTTGGTGCATCCGGTCGTATTCTGGCTGATCAGCATGGTTCCAAAGCCTGCGCTTCAGATCGCCTGCGCAGTGATCGCAGCGCTGCTGGCGGCGGATTTTTTATCCATTCTGTATGCGGTCCATAAAAGCAGGACGAATGAGGAGCTGGAAAAAGCCGAAAGGCTGCGTCAGAAAGAGAAGCAGGACGCCCAGAAAAGGCTGGGGGACAGGATCTGTCAGATCATCTGGAAGCGTCTGGACAAGGCGTATCCTGACATGGAAAAGATGGAGGATGGAAAAGGGGAGAAGCCCGTTTTTGCAAAAGGGGTCTGTCTGGACAAGCTGATCTGGGTGTTCATTATCTGCGCTTTTCTGGGCGATCTGATTGAAACGGTATTCTGCCGGATCACGGGAGGCGTGTGGATGAGCCGTTCCAGCGTGATCTACGGGGCGTTCAGCATCGTCTGGGGGCTGGGGGCGGTGATCCTGACCGTGGTGCTGCAGCGGTTTGCAGGCAGGGAGGATCGTTATGTTTTTATTGCGGGAAGCGTGCTCGGCGGCGTTTACGAATATGTGTGCAGCGTGTTTACGGAGGTGTTTTTCGGGACGACGTTCTGGGATTACAGCGATATGCCCTTTAATATCGGCGGCAGGACGAATCTTTTATACTGTATTTTCTGGGGCATTTTGTCGGTGGTATGGGTCAAGATCATTTACCCGAAGCTCAGCGGCGGGATCGAAAAGCTTCCGGCGGTGGGCGCAAAGATCGCCACATGGGCGCTGATCGTGCTGATGGGCTGCGACGCGCTGATCTCGGCGGGGGCGATGATGCGTTATGTGTCCCGGCAGGAGGGCGCTGCGCCGGAAAACGCGGTGGAAGAATTTCTGGATGTCAACTATCCGGATGCGCGCATTGAAAAGGTGTGGCCGAACATGAAGCTGGAGGGTTAGTCTCCACCGGCTGGAGGAAAGACCGGAAAACAAAGGAAGTGGGAGTCAGTCATGGATCTTTTTGATTATATGAGGCAGAACAATCAGGAAAAGGAAGCGCCGCTGGCGGCGAGGCTAAGGCCGCGGACGCTGGACGAGGTGGTGGGGCAGCAGCACATCATCGGGAAGGATAAGCTTTTGTACCGGGCAATCAAAGCGGACAAGCTTTCGTCGATCATTTTTTACGGGCCGCCCGGAACGGGAAAAACGACGCTGGCAAAGGTGATCGCCAACACGACGAGCGCGGAGTTTACGCAGATCAACGCGACCGTTGCGGGCAAAAAGGATATGGAGGAGGTCGTCGCAAAGGCGAAGGATTTGCAGGGGATGTACGGGAAAAAGACGATCCTGTTTATCGACGAGATCCATCGTTTTAATAAGGGGCAGCAGGATTATCTGCTTCCGTTTGTGGAGGACGGGACGGTTATTTTGATCGGCGCGACGACGGAAAATCCGTATTTTGAGGTAAACGGGGCGCTGATCTCCCGCTCGATTATTTTTGAATTAAAGCCGCTGTCCAAGGAGGACATAAAGGAGCTGATCCGGCGGGCGGTGTACGGCGAGCGGGGCATGAAGGCATACGACGCTGTGATCGAGGAGGATGCGCTGGAATTTCTGGCAGACATTGCGGGCGGCGACGCGAGGCACGCGCTGAACGCGGTGGAGCTTGGCGTGATGACGACGCAGCGCTCTGAGGACGGGAAAATCCATCTGACGCTGGACGTGGCGCAGGAATGTATCCAGAAGCGGGTCGTAAAATACGATAAAAGCGGGGACAACCATTACGATACGATTTCGGCGTTCATCAAAAGCATGCGCGGCTCCGATCCGGACGCGGCGGTTTATTATCTGGCAAAAATGCTGTATGCGGGGGAAAGCGTGACCTTTATCGCACGCCGCATTATGATCTGCGCGTCGGAGGACGTGGGAAACGCGGATCCGCAGGCGCTGCAGGTGGCGGTAGCGGCGGCGCAGGCGGTGGAGCGCATCGGGATGCCGGAATCGCAGATCATTCTGGCGCAGGCGGTTTCCTATGTGGCGTGCGCCCCGAAGAGCAACGCGGCGGTGTGCGCCATCGACGAGGCGATGAAAACGGTGGCGGCGACCGGGAACCTTCCGGTTCCCGCCCATTTGCAGGATGCACATTATAAAGGAGCGGCAAAATTGGGACACGGACTGGATTATAAATATGCGCACAATTACCCCAACAACTATGTGGAGCAGCAGTATCTTCCCTATGAGCTGTCGGGCAAAGAATTTTATAAGCCGAGCGGCAACGGCTACGAGGTAAAAATTAAAGAGCACATGGAGCGCATCCGCAGGGAGGCGCGGGAAAACGGGCAGGAAGCGGTGGAAGGCAGAAAGAAGCCGGAGCGCGGATAAAAGAGATTTTTTAAACGGAGGAAACGAGGATGGAGCGGCGTCCCAAAAGAGTGATGGTCATATCGTTTGATGCGGCAGGAAGCGCAGATCTTGCGTATCTGAAAACGCTGCCTCATTTTAAAAGGATCCTTTCGGAAGCGGCGCTGTGCCCGCATGTCAACAGCGTCTATCCGTCCCTGACCTATCCGGCGCATACCTCGATCGTGACCGGGCGGATGCCGAAAAATCACGGCGTCGTCAACAACATAAAGCTGCAGCCGGGGCGGGAAAATCCTGACTGGATCTATCAGAGAAGGTATATCAAGTCCCAAACCCTGTATGGCGAGGCAAAGAAAAAAGGGATGAAAACGGCGGGGCTTTTGTGGCCGGTGATCGGCAGAAGCGGCATGGATTATTATGTGCCGGAGATCATGGTGACGCGGAAGTGGCAGAACCAGATCCTTGCAAACGCCTTAAACGGGCCGATCGGGTATCAGCTGGAGCTGCAGCGCCGGTTCGGGCATCTGCGCGACGGGATCCGACAGCCGGGGCTGGACGATTTTATTACGGCGTGCGCGCTGCATACGATCCGGAAATATAACCCGGACCTGTTTTTTCTGCATCTGACGGACGCAGACAGTATGCGCCATGAGTACGGCGTGTGCCATGAGGAGGTCACAAGGGCGTTGGAGCGCCATGACAAAAGGCTGGGGCAGCTTCTGGAAGCGCTGGCGGAAACGGGGGATATGTCCGAAACGACCGTCGTGCTTTTGGGCGACCATTACCAGAAGGATGTGAACAAAGGGGCGTGCGTGAACCATGCGCTGTGGAAGGCAGGGCTTTTGGAGGAAAAAAACGGCAGGATCAGAAGCTGGAAGGCTTACGCCCAAAACTGCGACGGAAGCTGCTATATTTACTTAAATCCGAAGCTTTCCCGAAAAGGCGCATCGGCAGGGCAGGAAGCGGAAGCGGTAAAGCGCTGCGTCCGGGAGGCCGTCGTCGCGCTGGCGGGACGGGAGGATTTTGGGATCGGCAGGGTCTTTACCGGAAAGGAAGCGGGAAGGCTGGGCGCGGATCCGGACTGCCTTTTCATGCTGGAAGCAAAGGAAGGCTGGTATTTTGCGGACGATTTTCAAACGCCGGTCAAAATGCCGGACAAAACGGCGAAAGGGGCAGGGCGGAAGGAAAGCTGCGTCTGGGGAACCCACGGATTTTTGCCGCAGGGGGAGGACTATCAGACCTTTTTTGCGATGGCGGGCTGCTGCGTGCGTCCGGGCATCGTGGAACAGGAGATTGCGCTCTGGGACGAGGGCGCGACGCTGGCGGCGCTTCTTGGCGTGGAGCTTGGAAAAATGGACGGGCGTGTGATAGACGGGATGCTCGAAGGATAGCGGAAAACGAAACGGCGCTGTGTACTAAAACAGCGCCGTTGTTAAATATTGATAAATTTCCCGATTGTTTTTCTGCCAGTTCTCACAGATGGAGATCGCAAGCTCCTCTGTGGGAACGGTAAGCCGGATGGTGACAAGGCTCACCTCTTTGTCGAGGGCGGTAAGCTCCGCTTCATATTCGCCGTTGACCGCCTTGTAGTAGTTGCTCTGTATGGAAGATTCGCTGCGCATTTCCAGCTCGTTTTTTTTCAGATAATCGCCGATGTCCTCCTTGATCGCGTCGCTGATGCGGTTTTCAAAATAGGAAAGGGTATTGCGGCCCTCGTCGGTAATCTGCAGATGGGTGCGGTTGACGAGCGTTTTTGCGGTGATCAGCCCTGCCTGCGTCAGCTCGTTGATGACCTGCTGCAGCGTTAAGTAGCTGGTATATTCTTTTTCTAAAACGAGATCGCTGACCTGTGCCATCGTAAGCGGAAAGGACACCTTGTTGAGCAGATAGAGCACGATCAGCTTATAAAGTGTGAGTGGTTCCTGATTCATAAAAATTACTCCCCTGTCGGATGTTTTTTTGTTTCATAAGAGAATGGAGGCTGTTGAGCACGTCGCACTTGTTTAAGCTCCATCGGGGGGCGATCAGAAGATCGCGGGGACCGTCGCCCGTGACCCTGTGGATACAGACGTCGGGGGAAAGGGCGGCGATGCAGCCGGTTAAAAGCTCCAGATATTCGTCTTTTGTGAGGGCGGAAAAACCGCCGCTTTCGTAGAGGGCGGCAAGGTCTGTCCCTTTTAAAATGTGAAGAAGCTGAAGCTTTACGCCAAAGGGGGAAAGGGCGTTGACGGCGCGGACAGATGAAAAAATGTCCGCAGGGCTTTCTCCGGGCAGCCCGAGGATCAGATGGATGATGGCGGGAAGCCTGCGCTGCGAAAGCTTCCGCATCGCTTCTTCAAAAACCGGATAGCCATAACCGCGCCGGATCAGCGCCGCCGTCCGCTCATGGATCGTCTGCAGCCCCAGCTCGATCCAGATAAATTTGCCGGGAAAAGCTTCGCGCAGGCGGCAGATGCCGTCCAGGATCGGTTCGTCGAGGCAGTCCGGACGGGTGGCAATGGAAATCCCCGCAGTCAGGGGATGTAAAAGAGCCTCCTCATAGCAGGAAAGAAGCCGCGCCGGATCGCCGTAGGTATTGGTGTACGCCTGAAAATAGGCGATCAGGCAGGGCGTTTTTGAATCGGTCTGCCATTTGGAGGACAAAAGCTCTTTTGCCTGTTTGATCTGGTCTGTCACAGAAAAGTGCCGGGAGGCGGCAAAGTCGCCGCTTCCCCCGGCAGAGCAGAAAATACATCCCCGTGTGTCCAGCGTGCCGTCCCGGTTCGGGCAGGTGCAGCCGATGTCCAGCGCCGCCTTAAACAGCTTTTTGCCATAGGTGTTTTTGCACCACGCGTCCAGCGAATAATAGGGCTTGCCGTGCCAGTCTGTGTGCGCGCCGGCATGGAGGCTGGCAGCGTCAGTGTGGAGACTGGCAGTGGCAGCATGGGGCGGCTGCATACCCTGTCCCATGTTCAGCGGATGTGGCTTTTGACCGCCTGTGAAACGGCGTCAGCCACGCGGGGGTCAAAGGGCTGGGGCATGATGTTGTCGTCGGAAAGCTCGTTTTCAGGAACGAGGGCGGCGATGGCGTTGGCTGCGGCAAGCTTCATCTCTTCCGTGATGCTGCGGGCATGTCCTTCCAGCGCGCCCCGGAAGATGCCGGGAAATGCAACCACGTTATTGATCTGGTTGGGGAAATCGCTTCTGCCCGTCCCGACCACGCGCGCCCCGGCTTTTTTGGCAAGGTCGGGCATGATCTCGGGAACGGGGTTTGCCATGGCAAACAGGATCGCGTCGCGGTTCATGGAAGCGACCATTTCTTCGGTAACGATGCCGGGGGCGGAAACGCCTACAAAAATATCCGCGCCCTTCATGGCGTCTGCGAGGGAGCCTTTTTTATGGGAAAGGTTCGTAAGCTTCATCATCTTTTCCTGCATCCAGTTTAAGCCCTCGTCGCCTTCGCAGAGGATGCCGGTCTTGTCGCACATGGTAACGTCTGAAAAGCCGTAGGTCAAAAGCAGGCGGGTAATGGCGACGCCCGCGCTTCCCGCGCCGTTTACGACGATGCGGCAGTCTTCCTTTTTCTTTCCGGTCACTTTGAGGGCGTTGATGATGCCCGCTAAAACGACGATGGCGGTACCGTGCTGGTCGTCATGAAAAACGGGAATGTCCAGCGTCTCTTTTAAGCGCTCTTCGATCTCGAAGCAGCGGGGGGCGCTGATGTCCTCCAGATTGATGCCGCCAAAACCCGGAGCCATCCAGGTAACGGCTTTGATGATCTCTTCGGTGTCCTGGGTATCCAGACAGATCGGGACTGCATTGACGCCGCCGAATTCTTTGAATAAGACCGCCTTTCCTTCCATGACGGGCATGGCGGCTTTCGGGCCGATGTTTCCGAGCCCCAAAACGGCGGAGCCGTCGGAAACGACAGCGACGGTGTTTGCTTTCATCGTATAGGTATATGCTTTTGCCGGATCTTTGGCGATCTCCTTGCACGGCTCCGCCACGCCGGGCGTATAAACGAGGGCGAGATCCTCGCGGCTGCCTACGGGCGCCTTGGAAACGGTTTCCAGCTTGCCCTGAAGCTTCTCGTGGAGGGCAAGGGCTTTTTCCTGATTTGTCATATCGTATGCCTTCTTTCTGAACTGTTGATTTAGCCTTTCCTTCATCATAAATGATTTATTTTGCCGAATCAAGGAAAAAGTGCTTTCTATTTCAGAAAAGGTGTGGGAAAATGGAGCTGTCTGCTGTAATCCGGCGGACGGCGGCGGGAAAACAGTGCTGTGGCTTTGCAGAGCAGATAAGAGGAAAACGGATGATAAAAAGAACGATTTCAAATTTCAGTTTAGAGCAGATTGCGCGTTCGGGGCAGTGCTTTCGGATGAATCAGCGGGAGGAGGGCGTTTTTGAAATCCTTGCAGGCAGCCGTTGGCTGGAAGCGCGCCAGAGCGGCGAAGTGTGTGAATTTTTGTGCACGGAGGAGGAATTTTCGGGGTTCTGGGAGGATTACTTTGATTTAAAGCAGGATTATGGGGAATATCTGAGCAGGATTGATGAAAAGGACGGATACCTGAGCGGGGCGGGAAGGCTGGCGGGAGGCGTGCGGATTCTGCGGCAGGAGCCGTGGGAAATGATCGTTTCGTTCCTGATCTCCCAGCAGAACAATATCGTGCGGATCAGGCGCTGCATCGAAAATCTGTGCAGCGCATACGGGGAGCCGATGCAAAACGGACGCGGCGAAACGTATTTTGCATTCCCGAAGCCGGAGGCGCTGGCGGGGCTTGACGAGGACGCGCTGAAGGCATGCAACTTAGGCTACCGCAGCAGGTATGTGGTGCGGGCGGCAAAACGCGTGGCAGAGGGAAACTTCGATCTGGAAGCGGTCGCTGCCCTTCCTTATAAAAAAGCGAAGGAGGAGCTGCTGACGCTTTTCGGCGTGGGCGTGAAGGTGGCGGACTGCATCTGCCTGTTCGGGCTGCACCATCTGGAGGCGTTCCCGGTGGACACCCATATCAATCAGGCGCTGGAAAAGCACTACGGGCAGGGCTTCCCGATGGAAAAATACGAGGGCATACAGGGCGTGATACAGCAGTATATTTTTTACCGGGAGCTGTGGGGATAAAAGGGCGGTATTTCAACCCTCCGGCGGCGTCCGCCTCTGCGCAGGCTCTGTGGGGACAGGGGAATCCGGCAGACTCCATGCTTGCTTGTGGAGAAGTTGGATCAAATGCCGGAGGGCTTGCAATTTTGCGTGGGTGTTCTATAATGGGTATAGATTAAAAAACAGGAGGAGCAGAGTCATGAAAATTGCGGTTACCTATGAAAATGGAAATGTGTTCCAGCACTTCGGGCACACAGAACAGTTTAAAGTATACGATGTGGAAAACGGCGAGGTTGTTTCTTCGCGTGTGACAGACACCAACGGTCAGGGGCACGGCGCGCTGGCGGGGCTTTTGGCTGGCGAGAAGGTGGACGTACTGATCTGCGGCGGCATTGGCGGCGGCGCACAGGCGGCTCTGGCAGAAGCGGGGATCCGCTTGTTTGGCGGCGTGACCGGGAGTGCGGACGAGGCGGTAAAGGCGTACCTTGCGGGAAGCCTTGCCTATGATCCGGACGCAAAATGCGATCATCACGACCACGAGGGAGAAGGACACAGCTGCGGCGGTCATGGGCACGGCGACGACCATCACTGCGGCGGACACTGCGGAAACTGATCGGACAGGGCAGAAAAAGGCTTGTGAAGTGTTTCACAGGCCTTTTTAAATCGGGAAAATATCCTGAAAGTATTATGCTGTCCCTTGATTTGGGGGGAGATTGGGATTTTCCAGCACGACAGCGTGGGCGATGCCGGGCACGCTCTGCCCTTCGTTGAAGCTTGTTTTGGACAGCAGCGCCCCGGTAGGGACAAAGAGCACGCGGTTCCAGACGCCGGTTTCCAGCTGCTTTAAAATATAGGCGGAAAGGACGACAGCGGAGCAGCCGCAGCCGGAGCCGCCGGAATGGGTATCCTGCTTTTTGCAGTCGAAGATCTCAATGCCGCAGTCCATGTGCTGAGGCGCGATGTCCGTTTTGGAGTCCAGCAAAAGGTCGATCAGCGCGCGCTGTCCGATCTTTCCAAGATCCCCGGTAATGATCCTGTCATAATAGGAAGGGCTGCGCCCGAAATCCTTTAAATGCTGCAGGATCGTATCCGCGGCGGCAGGAGCCATGCAGGCCCCCATGTTCATGGAATCCTTCAGTCCGTAATCGACGATTTTTCCGGGGGTCAGCCCGGTGACGGCGGCTCTGGCTTTGGGCGTTTTTTGGGCGTCCAGGATAAAAGCGCCGCTTCCGGTTACGGTCCATGTGGCAGAAAGGGGGCGCTGGTTTCCGTACCCCAGAGGAAAACGGAATTCTTTTTCGGCGCTGGCAAAATGGCTGCTCGTGACGCAGGCGGCGCGGTCTGCAAAGCCGCCTGCGACAGCCATGGAAGCAAGGCTGAGCGACAGCCCGCAGGTGGAGCATGCGCCGTAAAGACCGAAAAGCGGGCGTTCGTACTGCATCAGCCCAAAGCTTGTGGCAATGCTTTGCCCGAGCAGGTCGCCGGCAAAAAGGCAGCGGATGTCCGTGGAGTGAAGCCCGGCATTTTGGATGGCAAGGTGGAGGGCGTCCCGCTGCAGGCTGCTTTCGGCGTCCTCCCATGTGGAGCAGCCAAACAGATCGTCGTCGCCGGTTAAGTCGAACAGGCTGCCAAGGGGGCCTTCGCCCTCTTTTTTCCCGGCGACGGATGCGCTGGCACGGATATAGACCGGGGACAAAAGGCGGATGCTCTGCTGTCCGCACATCTGCCCGGCGCGTGGAAAGGATGTATGTCCTGTTTCTGAGCTATTCATAAAAATCTCCGTTCCCATCTGAAAACAGATGTATCATGGTTCTGCTGTTTTACAGCGTCTGCAGGAAATAGTATGCCTGCTTTTCCCGAAAAAAATTCCGAAAAAACTGTACAAACCAAAAGGATTGCTATAGAATGGTTCGCATAAAAAATGCGGAAACAATATTTCGGAAGTATGAGGGTGAAGGAATGACAAAGGATTTGACGAAAGGAACGCCGTGGAAGGTGATCGCCAAATTTTCACTGCCGGTCATTGGCGGTAATTTATTCCAGCTGTTTTATACGCTGGCAGATACGGTAATCGTAGGAAGGACACTGGGGGCGGAGGCGCTGGCGGCGGTCGGCGCGACGGCGACGATCGTGTACTTTGTGCTCTGTTTTATTCAGGGGCTGACGGGAGGCTTTGGCATTTTGCTGGGACAGGCGTTCGGCGCGGGAAATGAACGTCAAATGAAAGAATCGGTCGGCGCTTCCTATTGGATCTGTACGATATTTTCGGTATTTTCCACGATTCTGTGCTGTTGTCTTGTGGATGGTATATTGAGGATGATGAACACGCCGGGAGACATTTATGAAAGGGCATACCGGTATCTGTTCATTATTTTTATCGGCAACGGAGCTGCGGTTTTTTATAATATGATTTCCAATATGCTGCGCGCGCTGGGGGATTCCAAAACGCCGCTGTATTTTCTTGTTTTTTCGTCGCTGCTGAACGTGGTTTTGGATATTGTGTTCATCGTGCCCTGCAATATGGATGTGGCGGGCGCGGCGTGGGCGACGGTTTTATCGCAGGCGGTATCGGCGGCTCTGTGCATATGGTATGCGGGCAAAAAAATTGAAGTAATGCGTCTGAACAGGCAGGAGCGGAGGTTTCAGCCTGACGCTGTAAAACGGCATTTGAAAATTGGATTTCCGATGGGCTTTCAGATGTCTGTGATGTGCATTGGACAGCTGGCAATGCAGGCGGCGGTCAACCGGATCGGGACGGAAGCAATCGCGGGGTATACGGCGGCAAAAGCGGATCAGCTGGCTGTGCTTGTGGATAACGCGGTGGGGATCGGCATCGCAGGATATGTGGCGCAGAATTTCGGCGCAGGAAAGATCGAAAAGGAGTATGGCATTGTTTTTTAATGCTGACTTTGTTAAACTTTGGAATGGGAGCGCTTCTTTTGGCAGGGCAGGGATATGTGGTTCCGATGTTTGTAGCGGAGCCGACGGCTCAGATTATGGCGTATGCCAGAGATTATTTGTATGTGATCGTGCCGTTTTATCTGTTTTTGGGGGCGCTCATGGTATACCGGACAGCCATTCAGAGCGTCGGGAATACATGGGCTCCCTTTGCAGCCTGCGTGATCGAGCTGGCAGCCCGGGTACTGTGCGCCCTGGTGGTATCTGAAGCGTTCGGGTACAAGGCAATCTGTTTTTCCACGCCCTTTGCGTGGATGACAGCGCTGCTTCTTCTGATCCCTGTGTATATCGGGATTGCGCAGAAATGGAAACGAAAAAACGGTAATACTAGGAAAAAACAATGGGAGACAATGCCCATTGCAAAAGAGGATTAAAAAATGCAGAAAGCAGTATTGGTAGGGGTAAATTTAAACGACGATCCGGACTTTATGCACTCGATGGAGGAGCTGGAAAGTCTGGCGGAGGCATGTGAGATCGAAACGGCGGCGCGCGTGACGCAGAATCTTCCCGCGGCGAACAACGCTTTTTATATCGGGACGGGAAAGGTGGGGGAGGTCAGAAACCTCGTCGCTATGACGGACGCCGACTGTGTGATCTTTGACAATTCCCTGACGCCGTCCCAGCAGAGGAACCTTCAAAAGGAGCTGGACACGGCGGTGTGGGACAGGACGAATCTGATTCTGGAGATTTTTAGCCGCAGGGCGCGGACGAAGGAAGCGAAGCTTCAGGTGGAGAGCGCGAACCTTCAATATATGCTGCCGCGCCTTGTGGGAATGCGCGAGGCGCTGTCGCGTCAGGGCGGCGGGGCAGGCGCGGGCGGCGGCGCGGGAGCCGGGGGCGGCCTTTCCAACAAGGGTGCGGGCGAGAAAAAGCTGGAGCTGGACCGCAGAAGGATCGAAAAGCGCATCAGCGAATTAAACCGCGAGCTAAAGGTCATCGAAAAGGACCGCCAGACCCAGAGAAAGAAGCGGCAGGAGAGCGAATTGCCTTCCGTTGCGCTGGTAGGCTATACGAATGCGGGAAAATCCACGATGATGAACCGGATGCTGGACACATGGATGGACGACGCAGAGAAAAAGGTGCTGGAAAAAAATATGCTGTTTGCGACGCTGGACACGACGGTGCGCCGCATCAGCCCCGGCGACAACCGGGATTTCCTTTTGTCGGATACGGTCGGCTTTATCGACAAGCTTCCCCATGCGCTCGTAAAGGCGTTCCGCTCCACGCTGGAGGAGGCGTGCTGCGCGGATCTTCTGCTGCAGGTGGTGGATTTTTCCGACCCGCACCACAGGGAGCAGATGAAGGTGACGGCGGAGACGCTAAAGGAGCTGGGGGCGGGCGCGATCCCGTGCATTTATGTGATGAACAAGGCGGATCTTGTGATGGAAGAGGCAGAGCTTCCGAAAATATCGGGCGACCGGATTTATATGTCCGCCAAAAAGGGGATCGGGCTGGACGGGCTTCTGGATCTGATCCGGGAAAAGCTGTTTGCAGGTTATGAGGAGGCGGCGCTGCTGATTCCCTATACGGACGGGGCGGCGGTATCGTGGCTGCAGGAAAACGCGCTGGTAAGGAAGCTTTCCTACGAAGCGGAGGGCGTTTATCTGGAGGTTTCCTGCAAAAAAAGTGACGCCGGGCGCTTTGCAGGCTACCGGATCCCGGAAAGCAAAGGAGGCAGCAGGCAATGAGGCGGATGGAGTTTAAAATGGAGCGCCCCGGGCTTTTAAAGGAGGGCGACCATGTGACGGTAACGGAGGGCGTGCTTCCGAGCAACTACTATTACACGATCGACCCGTCGCTTGCGATGTCCGGCAATTACCCGTTCCGGGAGCGGATGCTTGCCCGGGAGGGCAGGGTGATCAGCGTGGTGGAAAATCCGCGGGGATTTTATGTGACGGCAGAATTTGATGAGTGACAAACGGGAAGCAGGCGTGCTATACTGAAAGGGAAAAGCAGGGCGCTTTTGCGGGCGCCCTTTGATGAAAAACGACAGGAGGACATGGATCATGTTTCAGAAAATTTCGACAACCAAGGCTCCGGCAGCGATCGGACCTTATTCTCAGGCGATCCGGGCGGGAGAGTTTTTATTTGCATCCGGTCAGATCCCGATCAATCCGGAGACAGGCGCGGTAGAGGCAGAGGGCATCGAGGCGCAGACCGAGCAGGTCATGAAAAATATCGGCGCGATCCTTGCAGAAGCGGGAACGGATTATGAGCATGTGGTAAAGACAACCTGTTTTTTGGATGATATGGGAGACTTTGCGGCGTTTAACGGCGTATATGAGAAATATTTTACCGGCAAGCCCGCAAGAAGCTGCGTGGCGGTAAAGAAGCTTCCGAAGGATGTTTTGTGCGAAGTGGAAGTGATCGCTTATTTAGGCGAGTAAGCCTATGAAAAATCTTGTTTTGATCGGGATGCCGGGCGCAGGCAAGAGCACGGTCGGCGTGGTGCTGGCAAAGCAGCAGGGGCTTTCCTTTGTGGATTCGGATCTGGTCATTCAGGAGCAGACGGGGCTTTTGCTGCACGAGATCATCAAGCGGCAGGGAGACGACGGCTTCCGGCAGGTGGAGAACCGGATCAACGCCGGTCTTTTTGTGAAGCATTCGGTCATCGCTACGGGAGGCAGCGTGATCTATGGCAGGGAAGCGATGCAGCATCTTAAGAAGATCGGGACGGTCGTTTATCTGAAGCTGTCCTGTGCTTCTATTGCGGAGCGGCTGGGCGATTTAAAGGAGCGCGGCGTGACGCTTCGGGAGGGGCAGACGCTTGCGCAGCTTTACGACGAGAGGGTTCCGCTGTACGAGCGGTATGCGGATGTGACGGTGGACTGTGAAAACAAATCGATCCGGGAGATCGTTGCAGAGATTGTAGCGCGGCTGCCGAGATAATGCGGAAGAATAAGAAAGTGTGCGCCGGGGCGCACACTTTCTTGACTTTATAGGAAAGTTTGATTTTTATTGAGCTTTTGAATGAAAAAGGGTTGTCGCTTTCATTTTTTGAAAAATCAGAGCATTCCGTTTTTGATGATATTGTGCTCCCTGAGAAGATCTTCGATGACCGTTCCCTGTACGGCTTTCAGCAGGGGCTTTTTGAGCCGGTTGAGCGGCCCGGGAAGCTCGATTTCCAGCGGGGAAACGCCGTCCATCAGCTTGACGGAGCTGTCCAAAAGCTCGCGCACGTCGTACACGCTGCCCCATACCTCCGGCACACCGCGGTCCACATGGAGCAGACCGTAAACGGCTTCCATGGCGGTGCGGACGGAATACTCGGTCGTAAAGATCGTATCACGGGGCGTTTCTGCAAACTGGCCGATGAAGGCGAAGTTGGTGCAGCCGTCCGGGATGACGTCGGGACGGTCGCCTGCCGCCCTCGGCATGAAGAAGGACGTAATATAAGGCATCATGGTCGGAACGCAGACTGCGCTGTGTTCTGCCAGATCGTCGATCTCTTCAACGGGAACGCCCAGATGGTAGAGCCATTCTGCGGTGATCTCCTTACCGGTGCATTCCTTCATGGGCTTTTTGATATAGTCGCCGGGCACGTCGGTAAACAGGGAGTATACCCAGACGCACACCTGCTTTTTGTCCTGATCCTTAAACTGTCCCTGACGGTTGATCGTCCAGCTCAACAGCCATTTGGAATCCTGACAGCTTACGATGCCGCCGGTAACAACCTTTCCGGTGCGGGGATCGCGCTGGCAGATCCGGGTGATATAAGGGATGATCTTATCGTCGAGGGTCGTGACGGTAGCGGATTCCCAGTTGGTCTTTTTGATGTCGGAGCAGAATTTCTCCGGATGCCCGAAGGAAGGATCCTGCTTTGCGATATTTTTCCAGAGATCCCAGACGCCGCTGTTTCTGACTTCCGCATTGCCGACAGGGGCGTGGTTCTGGTCGCCGTAAATTGTGCCCTCGGTGCAGCTTCCGTTTGTGACAAACACAAGGTCGTTTTCGGTCAGGCTGATCGTCTGCTTTTCGCCGTTTACTTTACACTCGATCGTTTTTGCCAGCTTTTTGCCGTTTTTGATTTCGAATACGACGTTGGTTACTTCGGTATTGAAGCAAAATTCCACGCCTGCGTCCTCCAGATATTTTTTCATCGGAAGGATCAGCGATTCATACTGGTTGTATTTGGTAAATTTTAAGGCGCTGAAATCCGGCAGCCCACCGATGTGGTGGATAAAGCGCTGGAAATAACGCTTCATTTCAAGGGCGCTGTGCCAGTTTTCAAAAGCGAACATCGTGCGCCAGTACAGCCAGAAGTTAGAGGAAAATACCTCGTCGTCAAAAACGTCCTCGATCGCCTTGTCATAAAGATCCTCGTCCTTTGTCAGAAACAGCTTCATGATTTCCATGCAGCCCTTCTGGCTTAAGCCGAATTTGCCGTCGGTGTGCGCGTCCTGACCGCGGTTTTTGGTGGCGCGGCAGAGCGAGTAGTTGGGATCGTGCTTATTTAACCAGTAATATTCGTCCAGCACGGATGCGCCGGGAGTTTCCAGCGAGGGGATGCTGTGGAACAGATCCCACAGGCATTCAAAATGGTTTTCCATTTCCCTGCCGCCGCGCATGATATAGCCTCTGGACGGATCGAAGATGCCGTCGCAGGCGCCTCCGGCAACGTCCATCGCTTCTAAAATATGGATGTGGGAGCCGGGCATCTGGCCGTCCCGCACCAAAAAGCACGCCGCCGCTAAGGAAGCGAGGCCGCTGCCGACCAGATAGGCGCTCTTTTCTTCGACGCCCTCGGGCTTTTCCGGACGGGCAAAGGCTTCGTAGTTGCCGTTGGAATAATAAATGCCTTTGGAATTTCTTTCGTGCATGCCGCGTTCGGTATTCCGGTATGCGGGATCGGGGGCGGGCATCCGGATGGATTTTTCCGCGCTCTGGATCGCCTTCTCCTTTATCTGCCCGGTCAGGGTCTTTCCTTCTTCCGAAAGTTCTTTATGCTTTTTGAATGCGAATGCAGCTGCGCCTGCGCCTGCGGCGATGACGGCTGCCTTGCCGATTCCTGAATGTTTTTTTGCCATAAGATTTCCCTCCGTTTAGTTGTTGTTTCCATTTTGGAAAAATATATGTGCGGCGGCTTCTGCCGCCCTTGTATGAATTGGATTGTAACGTGGGGGAGGGATGGCTGCAATTTACAAAAGCGCGGGAATGGGAAAAATTTTACCAGTTTCGGGGATTTGTGGGGATGCTGGATGTGACCGTGCGGTTTTATTTGCGCGTCCGGCTCTGCGCCGCCTCCGTGCAGCGAAGGGTTCCGCCAGCCTCCGGTCTTGCTCACAGAGAATTTGAACCAAACAGCGCAGGATTGTCCGGGACGCGCTCTGTCCGGTCAAACTCGCGCGGCATAGCGCATGGCGCGCTCAGACAAGTCCCGGACAGAACGCCGGATAATCCTGCGCTGTTTGCAAATTCTCCTTCGCGCGCCAGTCGGCTGGCAGAACCCTTCGCTGCACGGAGGCGGCGCAGAGCCGGACGCGCAGACAGAGCCGCAAGGTTATATCCTGCAGAAAGGAGCGTGGTGCGGACAGCAACGTGCGGCTGTTTTTTCATATGTTTTTTTCACATAGGTTTTTTCACATAGGCTTGAATTTTCGGGGCGGAATTTATATAATATTTTTATATAGTCGTCGTTTCCCTTATGACGGGGAAGCGGTCAAATGATAAGAGAGGTAAAACACGATGTATGCAGATGAAAGTATGATCAAGATCAAACACGAAGTCCTCTACGAAGTAGCAAAGCTTGCATGGGCAGGCGAGCTGGAGGCGAAGAGGGACAACATCGCGGTAGAGTTGATTCCCGGGCCGCAGGCGAAATTCCGCTGCTGTATTTATAAGGAAAGGGAGATCATCCGTCAGAGAGTGCGTCTGGCAGAGGGCAAATCCGCAGGCCCTGTGGACGACGGCAATGTGATTCAGGTGATCAGCTCCGCGTGTGAGGACTGCCCGATTTCCAGCTATACCGTGACGGAGAACTGCCAGAACTGTCTTGGAAAGGCGTGTATCAACGCATGTAAGTTCGGCGCGATCGAACCCGGCAGGACACGCTCCCACATCGACTCCACAAAATGTAAAGAGTGCGGCAAGTGCGCCCAGGCATGCCCTTACAATGCGATCGCCCATCTGCAGCGTCCGTGTAAGGCAAGCTGCCCGGTAGACGCAATCAGCTATAATGAATACGGCATTACGGTGATCGACGAAGAAAAGTGTATCCGCTGTGGCAAATGTATCCACAGCTGTCCGTTCGGCGCGATCGGTTCCAAGACGTTTATCGTATCCGTGATCGAGGCGATCAAAGCGGGCAAGCACGTTTATGCGATGGCGGCGCCTGCGACAGAAGGCCAGTTCGGCGCAGACATTACGATGGCAAGCTGGAAGAAGGCGATGAAAGAGCTGGGCTTTGAAGATTTTTATGACGTTGGACTGGGCGGCGACATGACGGCGGCTTACGAGGCGCAGGAATGGGCGGAAGCTTATAAAGAGGGCAAGAAGAAGGTAACCTCCTGCTGTCCCGCGTTTGTCAACATGGTGCGCAAGCATTATCCGGAGCTGGCAGACTGCGTTTCCACAACGGTTTCCCCGATGTGCGCGGTTTCCAGACTGATCAAGGCAAGAGATCCCGAAGCGGTTACCGTATTTATCGGGCCCTGCCTTGCAAAGAAATCCGAGGTTGTGGATCAGAAGATCGAAGGCAATGCGGATTATGTCCTGACCTACAGCGAAATCCGCGCGATCATGAAGGCGAAGGGCGTTGCGCTGGAGCCTTGTGAGAATACAGACCAGATCGCTTCTGTATACGGTAAGCGCTTTGCAAATTCCGGCGGCGTAACGGCAGCCGTGCTGCAGAGCCTGAAGGAATCCGACAACGAGATCGACGCAAAGGTATGCAGGGCAAACGGCGCGGCAGAATGTAAGAAAGCCCTTCTGCTGTTAAAGGTTGCGAAGCTTCCGGAGGACTTTATCGAGGGTATGGTCTGCGACGGCGGCTGCGTGGGCGGCCCCAGCTCCTTTAAAGATCAGCTGGTTTCCAAGAAAAACCGCGATACCCTGATCGGTCAGGCGGACGGCCGCGGCGTATGGGAAAACCTGAAAAATTATGACATGGACAGCTTTTCGATGCACAGAGAGTAAGGCTGTATGAAAAAAGACTGCGCAGAACGGCGGGATAGCCTGCCGGACTGCGCAGTTTTTTTATTCGCACCCTGTTTTATGCGCCAAGGCGCGCGCTTTTTATTTCGGGACAAACGTGTGCCGCCGGTACTGCGTCGGCGTTATGCCGGTCCGCTGGCGGAACTGCCGCATGAAATGAAGCTCGCTGTCATAGCCGCAGAGGGAGGCGATATGGTGCACGGTCATGTCACTTTGCCGCAGGTACATCTGCGCCAGCTCGATCCGGGCAAAAATGATGTCGCTGCGGCAGGAAATATCAAAATACTGTTTATACAGATGCTGAAAATGAGAAAGGCTGATATTTAACTCTGCGGCGAGCGCTTCAAGATCCCACGGAAACGCGGGATCATTGTAAATGCGGGCGCGCAGATGGGAAAAACGGATATAAAAGGAGGCTGCCTCTTCGGAACGGGCGGCTTTTTTTGGTGGAAAAGCCGGTTCGGGAAGAGAGCGGCGCGCGGTTTCCTGCGACAGCGTCATGAGCAGTGTTTTTAAAAGCTGATCCATGATTTCCGCGTGATATTCCCCGGCAGAGCGGAAGGAACGGCACAGCAGGGACATGCAGGCACAGAGCCGGGAAAAATCTTCCGGATAGAGCGGGACGCCGAGGGGGATGGAAAGGGAGGAAAGAAAACGGCAGGTTTCCGGATCGGCGGCGGAAAAATGCAGCCAGTCGTCGCAGTAGCCCGCCTGATCGCGGCCATAGTGGACGGGCATGCCGGGGGCGTACAGGATCGCCATGCCGGGAAGGACGGGGATTTTTTGGGAATCGCAGATAAACCATGCGTCGCTTTTGACCAGCAGCAAAAGCCAGTCCGGGGAACCGTTTTTATGTTCGATATTACAGGGGGCGGCATGGTGGGAATCGTGGCCGCAGTAGCTGACAGTAAGCATGATAACCTCCTGAAAAATTGCAGAAAAGATCAGTATGGGAACAGTTTAAGCCATAGGCGCGGAAGCGTCAAGCATGTATAATGGATGAACAGAGAAAAGGAAAACGTCCGAAAGGGCGCAGGAATGGAGACTAAGATGAACGACTATAAAGCATGGGCGGATGAAGTGATCGGGAAGATCCGGGAAAAAATGGACTGGGTCAGCGAAAAAAATCAGGATAAGATTCCTTACACGACGGATGAAAAAGGCAGTTATGACGACCTTTCCGGCTATTCGGAAAAAAAGGGCGGCGATCTGGACTGGTGGACAAACGGTTTCTGGGGCGGTCTGATGTGGCTGATGTATCAGGATACAAAGCAGGAAAAGTATGCCCGGATCGCGCGGGCTTCGGAGGAAAAGCTGAAGCAATGCTTCGGGAATTATTACGGGCTCCATCATGACGTGGGCTTTATGTATTTGCCGACGGCAGCATATGATTACCGTCTGACCGGCAATGAGGAAGGGCGCAGGACGGCGCTGCATGCGGCGAATCTTTTGGCGGGACGCTTCAACCCAGCGGGGAATTTTATCCGCGCATGGAATGATTCTGCCTATGACGACACGAGAGGCTGGGCGATCATCGACTGCTTGATGAACCTTTCCCTTTTGTATTGGGCGTCGGAGGAGACGAAGGATCCCAGATACAGGCACATCGCGATGCGGCATGCGGATACGGCGATGAACGGTTTTGTGCGTCCCGACGGGTCGGTATGTCATATCGTGGAATTTGACCCGGAGACGGGAGAACGGTTAAAAAGCCACGGCGGCCAGGGATACGGGCACGGCTCTTCCTGGACGAGAGGTCAGGGCTGGGCGATTTACGGCTTTATGGTAAGCTACCGCCATACCGGGAAGGACGAATATTTGCAGACCGCCAAAAAAGTGGCGCATTACTGCATGGCAAATCTGACGGAGTCCGGTCTGATCCCGGTGGATTTCAGACAGCCGCCGGAGCCTGCGTGGGAGGATAGCTGCGGCGCTGCGATCATTGCGGGCGGGCTTTTGGAGCTGGCAGACTGCGTGCCCGAGGCAGAACAGGAAATGTACCGTCGGGCGGCGTTTCGGATTCTGGACGCACTGTACCGGAAACGCTGCGATTTTTCGAGGGACTGCGACGCGATCGTGCAGAACTGCTCGGCATCGTATCATGCGGACAGGCATCACATTACGATGGTCTATGCGGATTACTTTTTTGCAGAGGCGGTGTATAAGCTGAGAGGCGGGTTAAAGTCCTGCTTTTAAAACAGAAACGGGAAGCCGGAAAAAAACGGTCCGGATTGCATGTGAGGCAGTCCGGGCTGTTTTTTTGCATCAGAGGAGGAAAAATGATGGGATTCGACGATATTCACTGTAAAAAGTGTGATTATAATACGAAAACTCATTGCATTTTCTGTGAAAGCACACTATACTATAATTATATGATAATAGCGGAGGTGCATATATGTATCGGATTGCGATGGAAAAGCTGTTAAAATGGAAAAAAAGCAAACGCCGCAAGCCTCTGATCATCGAAGGAGCCCGTCAGGTTGGCAAGACGTGGCTGATGAAGGAGTTTGGCAGACAGGCGTATGCAGATACGGTATATATCAATTTTGACTCCAATTCCAGAATGGCAGAGCTGTTTGCTTCGGATCTGGATACGGAGCGTTTGATAATGGGGCTGGAGCTGTATGTTGGGCACAAAATCGATCCCGGCAATTCTTTGCTGATTTTTGATGAAGTGCAGGAAGTTCCGAGAGCATTGGCGTCCCTGAAATATTTCTATGAGAATGCCCCGCAGTATCACATTGTATGCGCGGGCTCCCTGCTCGGCATTGCTTTGCATCAGGGAACCTCCTTCCCCGTTGGCAAGGTGGATTTTTTAAAGCTGTATCCCCTTTCCTTCAGGGAGTTTTTGATGGCAACCGGCAAGGAGCGCTTTGCAGAACTGCTGGAACAGCGGGATTTTCAGATGATTACGAGCTTCAGACAGACATATATCGACGCTTTGAAGCAGTATTATTTTGTGGGCGGAATGCCTGAGGCAGTGCAGAGCTTTGCAGAGGATAAAGACTTTAACGAGGTACGGGAAATTCAAAAGAGGATTCTTGTAGCCTACGAGCAGGATTTTTCAAAGCACGCTCCCAATGAAATCGTTCCGCGGCTGCGTATGCTGTGGAACAGCATCCCTTCCCAGCTGGCGAAGGAAAATAAAAAATTTGTCTATGGCCTTGTCCGTGAAGGCGCCCGCGCAAAGGAGTATGAAACGGCAATTATGTGGCTTGGCGACTGCGGTCTGGTTCATAAGGTCAGCCGGGTCAATGCGGCGGGTATTCCTCTGCGGGCGTATGAGGATCTGAAAGCGTTTAAGCTGTTTGTGCTGGACGTCGGGCTGCTTGGCTGTATGGCTGGACTGCGCCAGCGCACCTTACTGGACGGCAATGATCTTTTTACAGAGTTCAAAGGTGCGCTTACGGAACAGTATGTTTGTCAGCAGTTAAAGACCGTTCCGGATCTGGACGTTTATTATTACACCAACGACAGAGGCTCCTGCGAGGTTGATTTTGTTGTTGACACAGGCGAGCGGATCATTCCTGTGGAAGTAAAGGCAGAAGTAAATCTCAGGGCAAAGAGCCTGAAAACCTATCATGAGAAATTTTCCCCCGAGGTTTCGGTCAGGACTTCTATGGCGGACTATAAAAAAGAGGAGTGGCTCGTTAATCTGCCGCTGTATGCGATAGACCAGCTGACATAAAGTGGAAGCGCACGCCGTTATGCTTCCGAGGAATTATTTTTGCTTCCTAGGAATTAAACTGGGCGTATTTTTTCGGGGAGATCCCCACCGCCTTCGTGAACGCCTTCAAAAAATTGCTGTAGTCGTTAAACCCGCATTTTTCACAGGTTTCGCTGACGGAGCAGCCCTCGGAAAGCAGCGATTTTGACAGGGTAATGCGCTTGGCGGTAATGTATTTGTTGATCGTCATGCCCGTGGTGGATTTAAAGATCCGGCACAGGTAGGAGGGGCTTAAATAAAAATGCCCGGACAGATCCTCAATCGTCAGCGGATTCTGGATATTCTGGTTGATGTAGCTTAAAATATCGTCCACCTGACTGTGATAGGAAACTTCGGGAAGGTCTGTTTCCGATTTGCCGTGGCGCAGAAAGATGCGGTTTAAGAAAACCATCATTTCGGCAAAGACCGAACGCTCGACGATGTCAGCCCCGTATCCGGAAGCGGAAACGAGCCGGTGGATAAAATAAATGAACCGCTTCTGCTCCTCGTCAGACAGCGCCGTCCGGTGCGGGGACGGGAGATTGCGGACGCTGAAGCAGGCGTTTAAGTCGGTGTCCGGCGTGGACAGCCCTTTTAAATAGTCCGGATAAATGGACAAAACGATGCGTTCATGCACCTGCTGGTCAATCTGGGTCAGATAATGGCTTTCAAACTGGTTGATGAAAAAAAGATCGCCGGGGCGGATGTCATAAAAGCGGTTGTCGATCAGAAACTGCTTGCCGCCGGAAATGGAAAAATAGATCTCATAGCTGTCATGGATGTGCATGGACATCGGCTTTTCATCATTATATAAATGCGCGACGGCAAAGGATCTGGTGTCGAGACATTCCTGGATCGCCATTTTGCAGGACGAATATTCTTTCATTGCATTTCCTCCGCAGATTTACGGACGCATCGGGAGCGCTGCAGACGCCCGGCGCCCTTTTCTATCCCTACTTTAGCCTATCGGTTCAAAAAATGCAAGTTTTTTGCAAAGGAATCCAAAGTAAATTGAAAATACTGCTGATATAATACAGAATATAAAGAGAAGAAACCGTACATAACGCAAAATGTTTTGTGACAATTCATTACGGCAGTGAAAGAATGGAGGACGGACATGGAAGTAAGGACAGCGGCATCCCCGAAGGATGTCAGATATTATGACACACAGCGGCTCCGGGAGGAATTTCTCATTCAGGGGCTGTTTTGCAAGGACGAGATCAAGCTGGTATACAGCCATATCGACCGGATCATCACGGGCGCGGCGACTCCGGCAGAGAAAAAGCTGGAGCTGACGGCGGGTAAGGAGCTGCGCGCAGCGTATTTTCTGGAACGGCGTGAGCTGGGGATCATCAACATCGGCGGCGCGGGAACCGTAACGGTGGACGGAAAAGCTTACCATGTGGAGCACAAGGACGGCATGTATGTGGGCAGAGGCTCCAAAGAGATTACCTTTGCCAGCGACGATACAGAAAATCCGGCGAAGTTTTACTTAAATTCCACCCCGGCGCACACGGCGTATCCGACCGTCCTCATTAAAAGGGAAGGAAAGCCGGAGGAAGGCGTCGTGATCATCAAGGAGGAAAACAAGGTTGCCTGCGGCTGTCTCGAGGAGGCAAACGACCGCGTGATCAACAAATACATCCTGCCCGGTCAGGTGGAGAGCTGTCAGCTCGTGATGGGCATGACCGCCTTAAAGCCCGGCAGCGTCTGGAACACGATGCCGTGCCATACCCATGACAGAAGGATGGAGGTTTATCTGTACTTTGACATGCCCGAGGATGCGTTTGTGATGCACTACATGGGCGAACCGACGGAGACGCGCCACATCGTGATGCGCAATGAGGAGGCAGTGATCTCCCCGAGCTGGTCGATCCATTCCGGCTGCGGTTCCAGAGCCTACACCTTTATCTGGGGCATGTGCGGCGAAAATCAGGAATTTACCGATATGGACGGCGTAGACAACAAGGATTTGAGATAAGAAACAGAGATTCGGGACAAGAAACAGAGATTTAATATAAAAAACAGGATTATGACAAGGAGGACATTATCATGGCATTTTCAATGAAGGATTTTTCTCTGGAAGGCAAGATCGCGCTGATCACAGGCGCATCCTACGGCATCGGCATGGCGATCGCAAAGGCTTACGCGGCGGCGGGCGCGACGATCTGCTTTAACGACATCAAGCAGGAGCTGGTGGACAAGGGGCTTGCCGCTTACGAAGAGGCGGGCATTGCGGCGCACGGCTATGTGTGCGACGTGACCGACGAAGCAGCGGTACAGGACATGGTTGCAAAGATTGAAAAAGAGGTGGGCGTGATCGACATCCTCGTAAACAACGCGGGCATTATCAAGAGAATCCCGATGTGCGACATGACGGCGGAGCAGTTCCGTCAGGTCATCGACGTGGATTTAAACGCGCCGTTTATCGTATCGAAGGCAGTCATCCCTTCCATGATCAAAAAAGGACACGGCAAGATCATCAACATCTGCTCCATGATGAGCGAGCTGGGACGCGAGACGGTTTCCGCATATGCGGCGGCAAAGGGCGGCTTAAAGATGCTGACCAGAAACATCGCGTCCGAATACGGCGAGTACAACATCCAGTGCAACGGCATCGGGCCCGGCTACATCGCAACGCCCCAGACCGCGCCGCTTCGTGAGATCCAGCCGGACGGCAGCCGCCATCCCTTCGACCAGTTCATCATCGCAAAGACGCCTGCGGCAAGATGGGGAGAGACGGAGGATCTGCAGGGGCCTGCGGTATTCCTTGCATCCGATGCGTCGGATTTCGTAAACGGCCATGTGCTGTATGTGGACGGCGGCATTTTGGCTTACATCGGCAAGCAGCCCCAGTAATGCAGCCCATTGCTGACGGCAGAAAGGACGGAGCAAAATGGCACAGTTAACCATAAAAATCCTTCACAGCGACGGCACGGAGGCGTGCAGCAGCAGCGGAGAAGACCGGGTTTGTCTGGTCTTTTCCGGAGAATATCGGGAGGGGGACGCGGTCGTTTTAGAAACCTCCGAAAAAAATCTTCATCTGGTATTCCAGCCGGACGACGCTCTGGGGGCATCCCTCGTTTATCTGACGGAAAACAGCCTGCGCTATGACGTTCCCTTCGGGGAGAAAAAGGTCTGCTATTCGCCGAAAATTTTTACCGGATCCATGCACTATCTGTATGCGCGTCTGGCGGAAGAAGAGGAGAGCGGCGCTTACCGGAATCTGGCGCTGAACGCGGCAGACCAGCACGGAGAAACCCATTGCTATCCCCATGCTTCGGCAAACGTGGAGACGAGGGGCGAGTCGGTGTTTGCGGCAAGAAACGCCATCGACGGCGTGGTGGAAAACCGCTCCCACGGCATCTGGCCCTATTCCTCATGGGGCATCAACCGCGATCCTGACGCGTGTTTTAAGCTGGAATTTGGCAGGGAAGTGGAAATTGACAAAATCGTGCTTTATACCCGGGCGGATTTCCCGCACGACAGCTGGTGGACACAGGCGACCTTCACGTTTTCCGACGGCACGGCAATCGACTTCCCGATGGAAAAAAGCGAAAAGCCCCATGTGTGCGCCTTTGAAAAAAAGCGCGTAAGCTGGCTGACCTTTGACCGGCTGATCAAGGCGGACGATCCTTCGCCCTTCCCGGCGCTGTCCCAGATCGAAGTATACGGAAAGGAAGTACAATGATGAACGACGTATTACAGCGGATTTATGAGATCGGCATTGTGCCGGTCATTGCGATAGATGACGCTAACAAAGCGGTTCCCCTTGCCAAAGCGCTGGTGCGCGGAGGGCTTCCGGCGGCAGAGGTAACCTTTCGGACGGCGGCTGCGGAGGAAGCGATCCGGAAAATCCGCGCGGAAGTGCCGGAAATGCTCGTGGGCGCGGGGACTGTCCTGACAAAGGAGCAGGCGGACCGGGCGATCGAAGCGGGCGTCCAGTTTATCGTCAGCCCCGGTTTTAACCCGGAAATTACAAAATATGTGACCGGCAAAGGGATGCTGATGATGCCCGGCACGGCGACGCCCGGCGAGATGGAGCAGGCGATGGCGCTGGGGCTTTCGGTTGTGAAATTTTTCCCGGCGGAGCAAAACGGCGGCGTGGCAAAGCTCAAAGCGGTGGCAGGGCCTTATCAGAACCTGCGCTGGATGCCGACGGGCGGCGTGAACGAAAAAAATCTTCTGGACTACTTATCCTTCAATAAGATCATCGCCTGCGGCGGCACATGGATGGTTAAAAAGGACATGATTGAAGCAGAGGACTGGGACGGGATCGAGCGGCTGACAAGGCAGGCGGTACAGACGATGTTTGGATTTGAGCTTGCCCATATCGGGATCAATGCGGAAAATGAGGACGAGGCGAAAAAAACGGCGGCGCTGTTTGGAGCGATGTTCGGATTTCCCGTTCAGGAAGGAAACGCCAGCATTTTTGCCGGGAAAAAAGAGATTGAGATCATGAAGAAGCCTTTTTATGGGAAAAACGGGCACATTGCGATCCGGACGAACACGCTTCCGCGGGCGATTGCGTATTTTAAGGCGCGGGGCTTTGCATTCCGGGAAGAGACGGTGACAGACAAGGCGGCATATTTTGCGGATGAGATCGGCGGATTTGCGGTTCATCTGCTGCAGAAATAAAGGAGAACATTCATGGCTAAGGTAATTACATTCGGAGAATTGATGCTGCGCCTGCAGCCTTACGATTATCTGCGTTTTGTACAGGCGGATTCCTTTGAGGCGACCTTTGGCGGCGGCGAGGCAAACGTGGCGGTATCGCTGGCAAATTATGGGCTGGACGCGCGGTTTGTGACGAAGCTGCCGGAGCACGCCATCGGGCAGATGGCGGTGAACAGCCTGCGCAAATACGGGGTCGATACTCGCCATATCGTGCGCGGCGGCGACCGTGTGGGCATTTATTTTCTGGAAAAAGGAGCGTCGAACCGGGGCAGTGTCTGCATTTATGACCGCGCCCATTCCGCGATCGCGGAGGCGGACAGCACAGATTTTGACTGGGACAGCATTTTTGAAGGGGCGGATTGGTTCCATTTTACGGGCATTACGCCGGCGCTTGGCGCAAATGTTGTGGAAATCTGCCGTCAGGCGTGCATCGCGGCAAAGAAGCACGGCGTAAAAATAAGCTGCGACTTAAACTACCGCGGCAAGCTCTGGACAAGGCAGCAGGCGCGGGAAGCGATGACGAAGCTGTGCCAGTATGTGGATGTGTGCATTTCCAACGAGGAGGACGCAAAGGACGTATTCGGGATCGAAGCAGAAAATACGGATATTTATGCGGGAAAGCTGGATAAGGAGGGCTATAAATCCGTAGCCCGCCAGCTTGCGGACAAATTCGGCTTTGAAAAGGTGGCGATCACCCTGCGGGAGAGCATGTCCGCATCGGACAATGACTGGAGCGGGATGCTTTATGATGCCGCGTCGGGGGAATATTGCTTTTCCAAAACCTATCATCTGCACATCATCGACCGCGTAGGCGGCGGCGACAGCTTCGGAGGCGGGCTAATCTATGCGCTGTTAAGCGGTAAGAATACGCAGGAGGCGATCGAATTTGCGGTGGCGGCGTCTGCGCTGAAGCATTCGGTCGAGGGCGATTATAACATGGTCACCGTTTCCGAGGTGGAAAAGCTCGCGGGCGGAGACGCTTCCGGCAGGGTACAGCGCTGAAAATACGCCTTTCATGGAACGGTGCAGGAAACCTCGAGGCGCGTATAAAGAGCTTCGATTTCCTGACGTGTGGCAAGAAAATCTGAAAAGGCGCTGGCGCTCCCGCCGGCAACAGCCATGCGGAAGGCGTGCACGGGATCGCGGCGTTGTTCCCATCCGGCAAGGAAGCCCGCGACCATGGAATCGCCCGCCCCTACGGCATTTTTCAAAATGCCTTCCGGCGCGGGAGCCATATAGACCGTGCCGTTTTCCGCTGCGAGCACAGCGCCCTGAGCGCCCATGGAAACAAGGACGTTGCGGGCGCCCTGCTGCCGGAGCCTGCAGGCATATTCGGGAATCTGGCTGCGCTGTGTCAGGGAAACGCCAAAGAGCTCCCCGAGCTCATGGCTGTTAGGCTTAATGAGGAAGGGACGGAACGGAAGCGTCTCTAAAAGCAGCTGCTTCGTTGCGTCTACCACAACCCGGACGCCTTTTCCGTTGAGAAGGGAAAGAATATCCCGGTAGAGGGTTTGGGGCATTCCGGCAGGGATGCTTCCGGCAAGTACGAGCGTATCCCCTTCCTGTAAGGAACGGATCTTTGCAAAAAGCAGATTTAAGCTGTCTGCATCGACAGACGGTCCCATGCCGTTTAATTCGGTTCCGTCAAAATCCTTCAGCTTTACGTTGATGCGGGAGATCCCGTTTTTCAGTTCGATAAAATCGCTGCAGATGCCGGCGCTGCAGATGCGCCTTGAAATTTCCTGCCCGACAAATCCTGCCGTAAAACCGAGGGCGGTATTGGGGATGCCGAGATTGTGGAGGACAGCAGAGACGTTGATCCCTTTTCCGCCGGGGAGAAGCTGCTCTGTGACGGTACGGTTTGTCCTGCCAAGCTCAAAGGCGTCCAGTGTGATGATGTAATCCAGAGAAGGATTAAAGGTTACGGTGTAAATCATAGATGCCTCATTTTTTGTGTGTAGGATGGTTTCTTTTGATGGCTTTATTATAAAAACGGAGCCGGTCAAAGTCAATCAAAACAAACCGGTATGGCGGAACGGAGCAAAAAAAGTGACAAAAAAAGTCTCAGAAAAAATAAAATTAGGGCTTGCATAATTTGTCAAAGCTGTGCTATAATACAACCTGTCAGCGCGATAAAGCTGATGAAGATAGGGGCATAGTTCAAAGGTAGAACAGCGGTCTCCAAAACCGTCGATGTGGGTTCGATTCCTACTGCCCCTGTTTTTTTATATCTTTTTACGAGTTTAAGAAATATGTCTTATACGGCGCAGGCGCGCTGTTTATCATCAGAAACGGTCAGGGAAGGCTTTATTCCCTGACCGTTTCTGGTAAGGGGGGAACAAAAGATGAGGGAACAGCTTTCAGGGCAAGAGGGCACAGGCAGTGCAGTCACAGATTGTTCATAAAGCTTAACATTCCGTTCAATGGGCGGCGTTAAAAAAGGGATATACTGAAAGTACAGCAACCGTTAACGTCGAAATGCCATTGGGGGATGTGCATATGAAGAAAAAAATCTGGATGGTACTGATGGGGGCTGCGCTTTTTTTGAATGCCGCAGCGTGGAAAAGCAGCCGGTTCTGTGATTTTTATGTGGAAAAGATCTTTCCGGCATGGAGTAGCCTCTCTTCCCGGGTAACGGCGCTGTTTCCGTTCAGCGTAGGGGAGTGGATGATCGTGGCGGGACTGTGCTTTGCAGCGGCGTTTCCGGCGGCACTGATTTTGCGGCTGACGGTGAAAAAAAGCTGGTCGCTGCGCCTGTTTTCGGGTATGAAAAGCGCGCTGTGCTGGGGAGGGCTGGCGCTTTTTTGGGTAATGACGTGCAACTGCTTCCTTCTGTATCATTCCACGGCGTTTGAAGAGCGATACATGGACAACGTCCGGGAGGGCGGTTATTCCAAAAAGGAGCTGGCTGCGCTTCGGGATTACATCGTGGTAAACGCCAACGAGCTGGCGGAAAGCTTTGTGCGGGACGGGGACGGCTGGCTTATTTATGAGGGGGATATGAACCGGACGGCGGCGCGGGCGATGCAGTCGATGGGGGAGGAGTACGAGCGGCTGAAAGGCTATTATCCGGAGCCCAAGGAAATCTATTTTTCAGATCTTTTAAGCCAGACCTATATGAAAGGCTATTATTTCCCGTTTTCCATGGAAGCAAACTATAACGAGACGATGTATGTGGCGAATAAGCCCAATACGATCTGTCATGAATTTGCCCATCTGAAAGGCTTCATTCAGGAGGACGAGGCAAATCTGATCGGCTATCTGGCATGCGTCAGCTCGGAGGATCCGATGTTTCGCTACAGCGGCTATCTGGGCGTGATCGACTATGTGGAGCGGGAATTTAAAAAATCCATCGGAAACAGCAAAAAAGAATACGAAAAGCATCCGGAGATTTCGGAGCTTGTCTATCGGGACAATGTTTTTTTGACAAAAGAAGCGTGGCAGGAGGTGGAACAGAAGGCGGTGGTAAGCACGCAGACTGCCCGGCGGGTATCGAAGGCAGCCACGGCGGCGTCCTTAAAGCTAAACGGCGTAAAGGAGGGGATGGGCTCCTACAGCGGCGTCGTGAAGCTCCTTCTGGATTATTACGACGGGATTTTGTACGGGGACATGCTGACGACGGTGGACGCGGCAGCCCTCGTGCCGTGATGGAAAAACACAGCGCGCAAAAGAGCGCATAAAACCGCAAAAGGGGCGCATCCTAACAGAAAGCATTGCAGAAAAGGAGGAAGCCGGATGGATTATGTGAATGCGTTCTGGGTGGGAGGGCTGATCTGCGCGCTGGTGCAGGTTTTGATGGAAAAAACGAAGCTGATGCCCGGAAGGATCATGGTGCTTTTGGTGTGCAGCGGGGCGGTCCTTGGATTTCTGGGGCTGTACCAGCCGTTTCAGGAATATGCGGGGGCAGGGGCGGGAGTGCCGCTTCTGGGCTTTGGAAACGTGTTGATGAAGGGCGTAAAAGAGGCGGTGGATGAACAGGGCTTTCTGGGATTGTTTGCGGGAGGCTTAAAGGCGGGAGCAGTCGGGACGAGCGCCGCGCTTGTCTTCGGGTATCTGGCAAGCCTGATCTTTAATCCAAAGATGAAAAAGTGACGCGCTGCGCTACTCCGTATAGGCGATTTCTTTTTTGGAAAGGAAATTCCGCATTGTCCTGTCCCACTGGGCGTCCAGCGTCTTGTCCATGACAAAGGAGGAAAAGGCTGTGCCGGTCACGAGGCGGATGGAAGAGCCATCGTAGCTGACGGTGAGCACGAGGGCGCTGACCTGTTCCGGCAAAAGGGACGGATCGGCTCCTTTCATGACGCCGGGAACAAATTCGGGCATCAGGTGCAGGACGAATTTGAAACGGGAGGGGGTGCGCTTTCCCTTGATCATGTCAAAGGCGACAGAGCGCACGTTTTTCCATGGGATGAAGGTTTTGGGGCAGTCTTCGTCCTCGTCCTGCGAAAAAAACGCGGCGTTTATGTGCCCGTCGATGTGATAGGTGACGGCTGCTTCCACGAAAGCCTCTTCCAGCAAAAAGGAATCGAAGCAGTCCCCGGCGAGAAAGCCCGCCATGAATTTTTTCATTTCGGTGATCAAAAAAGCGGTCATGATGCCTCCTTTGTGAAAATGATCTGACTGTGACGTTTGTTGTGCGGCTGTTTGCCCCTGCGTCAGCGTCCGGCTCTGCCCTGCACGTTTTTTCCTGCCAGTCTCCAGCCTCGCTCATAGAGAATTTGAGCCAAACAGCGCTGGAATGTCCAAAACGCATTCTGTCCGGTCAAACTCGCCCGGCATAGATCATGCCGGGCTCAAACAAGTCCCGGACAGAATGCCGGACAATCCGGCGCTGTTTGCAAATTCTCCTTCGCTCGTCAGGCGGCTGGCAGAAAAAAACGTGCAGGGCAGCGCCGGACGCTGGCGCAGGGGCAAACGCTTGCTTTCAGTATATCAGATCAGAATAAAATAGCAAATACCCTTTACAATGCAAGAGGGGGCGTGTTATTATATGTAGTAATGAAAACTACATGGAAATGTGGCGAGATCTGGAGGGCTTGCATGAGTTATAAAATTGTTGTGGACAGCTGCTGTGAACTGCCGGAATACCTAAAAAAAGATCCGCATTTTGAGATCGTTGCGCTGGGGCTTGAAGTGGGAGAGGACAGGATCTGGGATGACGAGACCTTTGACCAGCACGATTTTTTGAAAAAGGTGGCGCAGTGCCCGGAGTGCCCGCGTTCCTCCTGTCCTTCGCCGGAGCGTTATATGAATGCCTACAAGACGGAGGCGGAGCATGTTTATGTGGTCACGCTGTCCGCCAATTTAAGCGGCAGCTACAACAGCGCGGTGCTTGGAAAGACGCTGTATGAAGAGGCTTACGGCGAAAAGCAGATTTATGTGATAGATTCCTGCTCGGCTTCCTGCGGCGAGACGCAGCTTGCGTTAAAGGCAATGGAATTAGAGGAGCAGGGGCTTTCGTTTGAAGAGATCGTCGAACGGCTGGAAGCCTTTAAAAGCGAGAGGGGAACCTATTTTGTCCTGGATAATCTGGAAACGCTGCGCAAAAACGGCAGGCTTACGGGCGTGAAGGCACTGGTGGCGACGACGCTGAGCATCAAGCCCGTTATGGCGGGAACGAAGGAAGGGACGATCGAGCAGATCGGTCAGGGAATCGGCATCAAGAAGGCGCTGCAGAAGCTGGCGGAAGCGGCGGTTAAAAACGCGGTCGAGCCGGAGAAAAAGATCCTCATGATTTCCCACTGCAACAACTCTGACCGCGCCGAAATCGTGCGCCGGATGATAACGGACAAAATCCGGGTAAAGGATGTGATCATCATGGATACCGCGGGCGTCAGCAGCATGTATGCCAACGACGGCGGCGTGATCGTGACGATCTGAAAATACCGGCGGTTTCCGCTTTATAAGCTTATAAGATCGGAATGGAACGGACAGGGAGAGTCCTGCGCACCGGATAGGGGCGCAGGGCTCTCCCTGTTTTTGGGGCGGGATCCGTACGGAGCTCCGGTTCCGGGCAGCCTCCGGGGCGGCAGGGGTTTAGCCAGCCTCCGGTCTCGCTCACAGAGAATTTGGATCAAACAGCGCAGGACTGCCCGGAACCGGAGGAGAATTCATAGTTTTTTCAGGAGGGATATGATAAAATGTGGTTGTGTTAAACCGAAAGGAACAGAATGAAAATACACCCTGAAAATTGGAAAAATCTGGAAGCGGCGGAGGAAAATGGTTTGATCATAAGACAGGAAAGAGCAGAAGATTATGACGAGGTATATCATATCGTAAAAGAAGCGTTTGAAGGTGCAGTGCATTCTGACGGAAACGAGCAGGACTTGGTTGCTGCGCTGAGAAAAAGCAGGTCGTTTATTCCGGAGCTGTCCCTTGTCGCAGTTGAAGACGGCAGGATCGTGGGGCATATTCTTTTTACAAAAGCGCTTGTGCAGGGCGTTGAGGTTCTTGCGCTTGCCCCGCTCTCCGTATTGCCAGGCTGTCAAAACAGAGGGATTGGACTGGCTTTGGTGAAAAAAGGGCATGACATTGCCCGCAGATTGGGATACGAATATTGCGTTGTTTTGGGGCATTCCCAATATTATCCAAAGGCGGGTTACAGCCCGGCGGGCAGGTATGGGATAAAAGCGCCGTTTGAGGTTGAGGAGGAAAGTTTTATGGCGGTCAGCCTGAACGGAAGTCCAAATAAGCTGAACGGCATTATGGAGTATGATAAGGCTTTTGGACTATGATATGGGTTCCGGTCTTTGGAGCTGGAAAATGATTGGAGGAAAGGCGGCAGCAATATGGACGGAACGGGATTCAGGCTGGAAGTGAAGGACGTTAAGAAACAGAAAGGATTCTGCGCGACGGCTGGGCGATTTTGTGGATTTTGCGCTGACGCAGGCAGAAGAATACGGCAATTCCATATGCAGAAGATGATACCGATAGGGATACGACGCTGAAAAGTATTCAGGGGTATGTATCTCCGAAATATCAAGTCCGTTGGTATATGGACTCTTTGGGGAGCGATACGCTTGCGTTCTGTATTGGACTCACTTCGCAATGGGAGCAGTTGGAACAAGAATTTGGTTCGGAAAAAGTGGCTTATTATTTTGCAACGATACGGGCAGACAGCACGATGTTTGAAATGGATATGGATGAAATTTTCGAGCTGTTAGAGCAAAGAGGAGAAGCCTGACTGACAGTGTTTAAAACCGGAGGAAACAATGAAAACCTTATATATGATCGGCGGAACGATGGGTGTTGGAAAAACAACGGTATGCCAACAGCTCAAACGGGATCTGCCGGACAGCGTATTTCTTGACGGGGACTGGTGCTGGGACGCCAGCCCGTTTCAGGTAACCGATGAAACCAAAGCAATGGTGCTCGATAATATCTGCCACCTGTTAAACAATTTTCTGAAATGCTCCGCATATGAAAATATCATATTCTGCTGGGTGATGCACGAGCAGCATATTATTGATTCGATCGCCGAAAGGCTGGATACAAAAAACTGCGCTGTGAAACGCATTTCGCTTGTCGCAGATGAGAAGAGTCTGAGGGACAGGCTGCTAAAGGATATTGAAAGCGGGATCCGCACCGGGGACGTTTTGGAAAGAAGCATCGCAAGGATACCGCTGTATCAGGCGTTGGATACCATGAAGCTTGATACCGTTGGAAAAACGGCAGCTGTGCTTGCCGATGAAATCCGACGGCTGTGATCCGATGCAGGTTGCGTGGAGCGTTGGGTATTCCAATTATATTTTAGAAAATACAAAAATAATTTACATATATATTGACAAAGACGGGGGGATATTCTACTATGAACATAGCCTCAGTGCATAAGCGGAATCTGCCCTATGTTTGCTGAGGCTGTGGAAATGCTGGAAAAACCGGCATTTTTGAAAAGAAAATCAGGCAAAAGGGGATTTTTATGAAAAACTATAAGTTCTGGTTTGCAACGGGCTCACAGGATCTGTATGGGGAAGCGTGTCTTGAGAAGGTGGCGCAGCATTCCCGGATCATTGTGGAAAAATTAAATCAGTCGGGGCTTCTTCCGTATGAAGTGGTATGGAAGCCGACGCTGATCACAAACGAAGGGATCCGCCGTCTGTTCAACGAGGCGAATGCGGACGGGGAGTGCGCGGGCGTGATCACATGGATGCACACGTTTTCGCCGGCAAAATCATGGATTCTGGGGCTTCAGGAATACCGTAAGCCGCTCTGCCATCTGCATACGCAGTTCAATCGGGAGATCCCTTACGATACGATCGACATGGATTTTATGAATGAGAACCAGTCCGCCCACGGCGACCGGGAATACGGTCATATCGTGACCCGGATGGGCATTGAGCGCAAGGTAATCATGGGCTACTGGAATGACGAAAAGGTGATCAGACGTCTTGGCGACTGGATGCGGACGGCAGCAGGCATTATGGAATCCAGCCACATCCGCGTCGTAAGGGTGGCGGACAACATGAGAAACGTTGCCGTAACAGAGGGCGACAAGGTGGAGGCGCAGATCAAATTTGGCTGGGAGATCGACGCTTATCCGGTCAACGAGATCGCAGATTATGTAAAAGAGGTAAAGCAGGGCGACATCGAGGCTTTGGTGGAGGAGTATTACAGCAAATACGAGATCATTGACGAGGGCAGGGACGCAGCGCAGTTTCGGCGGCATGTGGCGGTTCAGGCGGGGATCGAGCTTGGCTTCGAGCGCTTTTTGAAGGAGAAAAATTATCAGGCGATCGTGACGCATTTCGGCGATCTGGGCGCGTTGGAGCAGCTTCCGGGACTGGCGATCCAGCGCCTGATGGAAAAAGGATATGGCTTCGGCGCAGAGGGCGACTGGAAGACGGCGGCGATGGTGCGGCTGATGAAGCTTATGACCGCAGGGGTAAAGGACGCGAAGGGAACCTCATTTTTGGAGGACTATACTTACAATCTCGTTCCCGGAAAGGAAGGGATCCTGCAGGCGCATATGCTGGAGGTCTGCCCCAGCATTGCGGACGGGCCGGTCAGCATTCGGGTGTGCCCGCTGTCCATGGGCGGCAGGCAGGATCCGGCAAGGCTTGTTTTTACGTCAAAGGAGGGGGCAGGCATCGCGACGTCCCTTGTGGATCTGGGAACCCGCTTCCGGCTGATCATCAATGAGGTGGACTGCAAAAAAGTGGAAAAGCCCATGCCGAAGCTTCCGGTAGCGACGAATTTCTGGACGCCCAGACCGAACCTGACCGTGGGGGCGGAAAGCTGGATTTTAGCAGGCGGGGCGCACCATACGGCGTTTTCCTACGACCTGACAACGGAGCAGATGGCAGACTGGGCGGATGCGATGGGCATTGAAGCCGTGGTAATCGATCGCGATACGACGATCCGCAGCCTGAAAAACGAGATGCGCTGGAACGCGGCGGCATTCCGCTGAGTGCGGACGTCAGCAGCGGCTTGGGAGAAATAAGCGGAGGGAATTATGGATCAGGAAAAAACAGTGGACTGTATTAAAAACGGCAGGGCGGTGCTGGGCATCGAGTTTGGCTCCACCCGCATCAAGGCGGTTTTGATCGACGAAGCCCATGCGCCGGTGGCGTCCGGCAGCCATGAGTGGGAGAACCGTTTGGAGGACGGCATCTGGACGTATACGTTGGACGACATCTGGGGCGGGCTGCAGGACTGCTATGCGAAGCTTTCGGCAGATGTGAGGGAAAAATACGGAACGGAGCTGACGACGCTTGCCGCCATCGGCTTTTCGGGGATGATGCACGGCTATATGGCGTTTGACAGGGAAGGAAAGCTGCTCGTGCCGTTTCGGACGTGGAGGAATACGATCACGGCGGAGGCGGCAAAGATCCTGTCGGAGACGTTTGATTTCAACGTGCCCCAGCGCTGGAGCATCGCCCATCTGTATCAGGCGGTTTTAAACGGGGAAGAGCATGTGGCAAAAATTGATTATTTAAGCACGCTGGCATGCTATATCCACTGGAAGCTGACCGGCCGGAAGGCAGCGGGGATCGGGGAAGCGTCCGGGATGTTTCCGATCGACTCTGACACGATGGATTACGACGCAGGAATGCTGGACAAATTTGACCGCCTGATCGCCAAAAAGGGCTATGGCTGGAAAATCCGGGAGATTCTCCCGAAGGTGCTTGCCGCGGGACAGGACGCGGGCACTTTGACGGAAGAGGGGGCAAGGCTTCTGGATGTATCCGGCAGGCTGCAGCCCGGCATCCCGCTGTGTCCGCCCGAGGGAGATGCGGGCACGGGAATGGTCGCGACAAAAAGCGTGGCGAAACGCACCGGCAACGTTTCTGCGGGGACGAGCGTGTTTGCGATGATCGTGCTGGAAAAGGCGCTTTCCGCCAGATATTCCGAGATCGACATGGTAACGACGCCTGCGGGGGATCCGGTGGCGATGGTGCACTGCAATAACTGCACCTCGGATTTAAACGCATGGGTAAACCTGTTTGGGGAGTTTGCGGAAAGCCTGGGCGTGGATGTGGACAAAAACCGCCTGTTTTCGGTGCTCTATCATAAGGCGCTGGAAGGCGAAAAGGACTGCGGCGGGATGGTCGCGTACAATTATGTTTCCGGGGAGCCGGTGACCGGGCTGGAAGAGGGCAGGCCGATGTTTGTGCGCTGTCCGGACAGCCGCATGAATCTGGCGAACTTTATGCGGACGCAGCTGTATGCTTCCCTTGCTTCCTTAAAGATCGGTCTGGATATTCTTCTGAAAAAAGAGGACGTGAGGATCGATTCCATCACCGGGCACGGCGGACTGTTTAAGACAAAGGGCGTCGGGCAGCGGATTTTGGCGGCGGCGATGAACGCGCCCATTTCCGTCATGGAAACGGCGGGCGAGGGCGGCGCATGGGGAATCGCCCTTTTGGCTGCATACATGAAAAACAGGGAGGCGGACGAAAGCCTGAGCCAATATCTGGAACAGCGGGTGTTTGCAGGGATGAAGGCAGAGACGGTGGAGCCGGATTGTGAGGACACAGCCGGTTTTGACGCCTATACCTTAAAATATACGGCGTGTCTTGCAGCCCAGAAAGCGGCTGTAGAGGCGCTGAGATAGCGGAGGGAAAAAGATGCTGGAAGCATTAAAAAAGGCGGTTTATGAGGCAAATCTGGAGCTGCCGCGCTACGGGCTTGTGACGTTTACATGGGGAAACGTGAGCGGGATCGACCGGGAATCGGGACTTTTTGTGATCAAGCCCAGCGGCGTGGCTTATGAAAAGCTCACGCCGGAGGATATGGTTGTGATGGATCTGGATGGAAACCGGATCGAGGGAAGCTATAAGCCTTCTTCGGATACCGCTACCCACATCGAGCTGTACAAGGCGTTTCCAAAGATCGGCGGGATTGTGCATACCCACTCTTCTTATGCGACGAGCTGGGCGCAGGCGGGCAGGAGCATCCCGTGTTATGGCACGACCCATGCGGATTATATTTACGGGGAGATCCCGTGCCTGCGCTGTTTGACGGCGGAGGAGATCGGGGAAGCCTATGAGGAAAACACGGGGCGTCTGATCGTAAGCGAGTTTGCGCGGCTGCAAAAGGATCCGATGGCGGTTCCCGCCGTTTTGTGCAAAAACCACGGCCCCTTCGCATGGGGGAAGGATGCGGAGGAAGCGGTCCACAATGCGGTCGTTTTGGAAGAGGTGGCAAAAATGGCATACCGCACGGAGATGATCAACCCGCAGGTAAAGGCAGCGCCGCAGGAGCTGCAGGATAAGCATTATTACAGAAAGCACGGGGCAAACGCCTACTACGGGCAGGAAGCAAACTAAAAGGGAAAGGCGCGGACAGGCGCTTCAGGGCAGGGAGGTTACACAAAATGGCAACGCTTTATATCAATGAAAAGAGCAAAAAAGGCAGGATCAATCCGGAGATCTACGGGCATTTTTCCGAGCATCTGGGCAGATGTATTTACGAAGGGCTTTATGTCAGGGAGGATTCCGGGATCCCGAATCAAAACGGTATGCGCACGGACGTGGTGGAGGCGCTTAAGCAGATACAGATCCCGGTGCTGCGCTGGCCCGGCGGCTGTTTTGCGGACGAGTATCACTGGAAGGACGGCATCGGCCCGAAAGAGACGAGAAAACGCATGGTAAATACCCACTGGGGCGGCGTAGTGGAGGACAACAGCTTCGGGACGCATGAGTTTTTTGAGCTGTGCAGGCAGCTTGGCTGCAAAACCTACGTCAACGGAAACGTGGGAAGCGGTACGGTGCAGGAGATGTCCGAGTGGGTGGAATATATGACCTTTGACGGCGTTTCCCCGATGGCGGAGCTGCGTAAGAAAAACGGCCATGAAAAGCCGTGGAAGGTGGATTATTTCGGCGTAGGGAATGAAAACTGGGGCTGCGGCGGCAACATGACGCCCGAATATTACGCGAACCTGTACCGCCGCTACCAGACCTATGTGCGCCATTACGATTCGGCGGCGCCGATCCAGAAAATCTGCGGCGGACCGAATGTGGACGATACCAACTGGACGAAGAAGGTGCTGGATACCTGCTATGCCAGCCCGGCAAACCCGTCGGCACACGGCTTTATGGACGGCCTTTCCCTTCATTATTACGTCCTTCCGGGCGATTGGGACAGCAAGGGAAGCGCGACCGATTTCGATGAAAACACATGGTATGTTACGATGAAAAAGGCGCTCTATATCGAAGACCTGATCAGGATGCACAGCCATATCATGGATGAATTTGACCCGGAAAAGAAAATTGGCCTGATGGTGGACGAGTGGGGCTGCTGGTTTGACGTGGAGCCGGGCACGAATCCGGGCTTTTTATACCAGCAGAGTACGATGCGCGACGCGCTTGTTGCGGCGGTGAGCCTGAATATTTTTAATAAGCACTGTGACCGCGTGAAGCTGGCGTGCATTGCGCAGACGGTAAACGTGCTGCAGTCCGTGGTGCTGACCGAGGGCGAAAAGATGATCTTAACGCCCACCTATCATGTGTTCCATATGTATAAATACCATCAGGGCGCGCAGCTTTTAGACAGCAGGCTGGTCGGGGCAGGAACGGCGGGCGCAGAGGAAAACAGCGTGCCTGCCCTGCAGGAATCGGTTTCGGTACAGGAGGACGGGACGGTTACGGTAACGGTCGCAAACCTGTCCGTGGAAAAAAGCTGTCCCGTGGAGCTTGTGTTTATGGAGAAAAAACCGGAACGCGCAGAGGCGAGGATTCTGACAAACGAGATGCACGCGAAAAATACGTTTGAAAAACCGGATACCGTAAAGGAAGAGGCGTTTGACGGCGTGACGCTGACAGAGCGCGGCGCATCCTTTACGATCCCCGCCTGCAGCGTAGTCAGCCTGCGCCTTGCCTGAAAGGAAGGGACGCATGGAGGCAGAAAAGCGGCGCTGCTTAAAATGCCTGCTGCGGGAGATGGACGAGGAGGCGTATCAGAAGCAGCTTCATCATTACATCGAGCTTTTGGACGCAGATGTAAAAACCGCGCAGGCAATTTATGAAAAGCGGCTGCAGCAATGCAAGGAATGCGATTATCTGGAAGCGGGGACGTGTCTGGCGTGCGGCTGCTATGTGGAGCTGAGGGCGGCGGTCAAAAAAAATCGGTGTCCGTATAAGAAATGGTAAAGGAGAAATTTGATGCTGTACATTAAAAATCTGGAAGATGGTGTGGAACTGTTCAAGGCGCTGGGGTCGGACGTTCGGATCAATATCATCAAACTGCTTTTGAAAAACAGGGAAATGAATATGAATGAGATCGCGTCCAGCTTAAATATCACAAACGGCGCGCTGACAGGCCATATCAAAAAAATGGAGGACGCAGGGCTGATCCGGGTGACCGGCGATGCGGTCGGCCATGGCAACCAGAAAATGTGCAGCGTCGCTTTGGAACGGATTTTGGTGGATATTGTGCCGGAGGAGAGCAGCGACGCAGGCGTTTACGAGGCGGAAATCCCTGTGGGGCAGTATTCTTCCTACAGCGTTTATCCTACCTGCGGCATTTCCACCACAAAGCATCTGATCGGGGAGGTGGACGATCCCCGCTATTTCGCCCATCCGGACAGGGTCGATGCGAGCGTATTGTGGTTTACAAAAGGATATGTGGAGTATCTGATCCCGAATGTGCTTCCCGCCATGCAGAAGATCGACGAGATCACCTTTTCCATGGAAATTTCCAGCGAAGCGCCGGGCGTCAACAACGACTGGCCCTCGGACATTACCTTTTCCTTAAACGATGTACCGATTGGGGAATGGACGTCGCCCGGCGATTTCGGGGACGTGCGGGGGCTGTTTACCCCGGACTGGTGGTTTGAAAACTGGAACCAGTACGGGCTGCTAAAAATGCTCGTGATCAACCGGAAGGGCACGTTTATTGACGGACTGAAAATCTCGGACGTTTCGCTGGAACAGTTTGCCCTGGATTATAAAAGCCCGATCCGCCTGCGCATGGAGGTGCGCGACGATGCGGCGCATGTGGGCGGGATGACGCTGTTCGGGCACGGGTTTGGCAATTACAGTCAGGGGATCCGGGTGCGGATACGCTACAGCGAGATGGCGAATGCGGTTTTGTGAATAAAAAAGTTGCTGTCCGCCTTTTTGTCTACAAATTCCTACCACCCTTTTTTGGGCGTTGCCTTTTTTGCCCCTTTCCCTGCTCGCTTTGGCTCCGGTTCTTTCATGCAAAGAACCAAAACGGCGGAGATGACAACAACGGCGGCAAGGCTGCAGGTACAGGCAGCGATGTTCCAGCTGACTGCAGGATCATAGCTGCGGTAGCCGATCATGCCGAGGCTTGCCGTAACCGGATAAAGATTTGCCAGCATCATATTCCCTGCGGCAAACATACCTCCGTATCCGTAAACGAAGGCAGCGATCACCCCGGCAAAAAAGCTGCCCGCCCGGCGGCAGGTAATTATAATAATCGGCAAAACCGCAAGATATAAAAAGAAATTGACTGCGGTTATCTGAAATGCCGCCTTTAGGGCGAAAGCCATTTGAAAGCCCGGAAAGCCGACGATCATTTCCGCTGCGATTGTAAACAGGCTGCAGACCATGCCAAAGAAGATGGACAGCGCGCCGCATACGATCAGTTTTCCGATCAGCAGCCGCTTGAAGGAAATCGGGATCGTTAAAATATTTTTCAGGGTGTCGTCGGTTTGTTCGCGGGAAATCATATATCCGGCGATCAGGCTGATACACACAGGGAAAATCATGGACATATTATTTTTGATCACCTGTTCTGTAAGATAGGTAAAATCCCATACGGAGCCGTCCTTTGCCATAGATGTAAACAGGGTCAGCAAAACGGATAAAAGCATGAGCGCAGCTCCCGCCCAGAGGATGTGATACCTTTTCAGTTTATAAAATTCTGTTTTTACGATGCACAGCAAAATCATTCCCCCCTTTGTCTGTATAATCTGTCAATCAGCAAAAAAGAAACTGCCGCCATGATTCCGAGTATCAGCGCGGTCAGAGCCGTCGAGGGGATCAGTCCCGTCATTTGATCCAGATCCATTTTTATCCCATGTGCAGCCATATCGCCGGCGCTCCAGAATGTAGTCAGCGGCGTAGGCAGGAGCCATAATATTGTTTTGGGAAGCGCGTCGTACAGCGCGGTTGCACTCATATTCAATACGCTGTAAAAAATGCACAGCAGGATGGAAAACACATAGGTCCTGCTGAAAAAGACGACAAGCACGATCAGCGGCAGAGTCCCCGCCGTAATAAAGATCCCCGTTTCAATGGCTAAAAATAATTTGTAGCCAATCCCGTAAACCTCGAATGTCCCAAGACTGCAAACAATCGCTGCGAGCGTGGACGCTGCGCAAAAGAGAATGCCGAATAGAAACAGCACCAGTATTTTGGCAAGCACCAGCCGGGTGCCGGTGACGGGAATGACGCGCAGATTTTTGAACGTATCGTTGTCCCGTTCCATAAAAAACAGCATTGCCGCAATGACGCCGATGATACAGGGAAGCAGAAACTGTATGCCATACCCGAGCACCATATTGAAAAGCCCGTCAAATGCGTCAGCCTTATCTGCGTATCGTTCCGTCATGGAGGGCGTTGTCATGAAATAAGCCAGCGGGACCGGGAACAGAAAGGCAGACAGGATAACCAGCGGAATGAATTTTTTCCGTTTCAATTTCCAAAATTCACATTTTATCAGTTTAAGCAATTCCCTCTCCTCCCGTCACACGCTTGAAGTAATCTTCAAGGCTTTCTTCGCAGGTATGCGCTTCCGATACCTCCAATCCATGTTTCACAAAGGCGGTTACCATTTTCCCTGCCGGAAGGGCAGGATCGTGCAGGCGCAGCGTGTGGCTGTCCTGTATCGAAAAACGGATTCCGGGGAAAGCGCGTTCCAAAATTTTTGCTGCCTGAGCGGTATCGGAAAGCGTAAACAGGACATATCTGCCGCTTTTTTGCGCCAGCTCTGCAAGGCTTTCCTCTTCCAGCAGTACGCCGTGGTCGATGATTCCAATATCGTCGGCAAGCAGGGCGATCTCCGAAAGAATATGGCTGGAAATGAAAATGGTTTTTCCCCGTGCGTCGCACAGCTCGCGGATAAAGGAGCGGATTTTTGCAATTTCGATCGGGTCAAGCCCGTTGATCGGTTCGTCTAAAATGAAAAGCTCCGGGTCGTGCATGACGGCAAGCGCGATGGCAAGCCGCTGTTTCATGCCAAGCGAATACTGGGAAAAGAGCTTTTTGTCTTGATAAGGCAGCCCGACAAAATCCAGCGCGTCTTTGACTGCGCTGCCCTTTGGAATGCCCCGCAGGGCTGCAAAGATGCGCAGGTTTTCTGCGGCGGTCAGATTTGGGTAAAAGCCCGGCGACTCGATCAGGCTGCCGATCCGGGGCAGGAGCTTTTTTTCGTTTTCCTGCAAGGGCTTTCCCCATAGCCTGATTTCGCCGGAAGTGGGCTTTGTCAATCCGAGCAGCATTTTCATCGTAGTTGTTTTTCCGGCTCCGTTTCTTCCGAGCAGCCCGTAAATCCGCCCTTTCCGTACATGGATATTCAAGCCGGAGACGCTTTTTTGCGTGCCGTATTGCTTGGTAAGGTTTTTGGTTTCAATGATATAATTTTGGTCCATATGCAAGTCTCCTTGTTCTGTAAGGTATTGTATCGCACCAAGCTTGCGGAAACCTTTCGGCTGCCTTACATTAACCTTGCGATGCAGCCCGAGAAAGGAAGCTTTCGAGAAAGGAACCTTTCTTGCAAACCCCGCCTGCCTATAGTAAAATAGCATCAGAAAATACGGCAGTATGGGAAAATACAGCGGCGTTAAAAAAGAAAGCGGAGGAAACCGCCATGTCATTAAGATTTGTGACCGGAGCATCCGGTTCCGGAAAAAGCACTTATGTATACAAAGACATTATCGGGCGCTCCCAGAAGGAGCCTGCGGGGCGTTTTTTGATCATCGTGCCGGATCAGTTCACGATGCAGACGCAGCTCGATCTCGTGACGATGCACGATAAAAAGGGCATTATGAACATCGACGTGTTAAGCTTCGGGCGGCTGACGCACCGCATTTTTGAGGAGCAGGGCGGCATGGAGCTGCCGATGCTGGACGATACCGGAAAGAGCCTGATCATCCGCCGGGTGGCGGCAGGGATGCAGGAGAAGCTTCCGGTGCTGGGCGGCAACCTGAGCCGGACGGGCTATATCCATGAGGTAAAATCCGCGATCTCGGAATTTATGCAGTACGGCGTGGGTTTACAGGAGCTGGACGAGCTGGCGGCGTTTTCCAGAAAGCGGGGGCAGCTTTATCATAAATTAAAGGATCTGCGCACGGTATACGAGGGCTTCTGGGAGTTCATCCGGGAAAAATACCTGACCACGGAGGAATCCTTGGAGGTGCTGGCGTCCCTGATCCCGTCCTCAAAGCTGGTAAAAGACAGCGTGATCGTGTTCGACGGCTTTACGGGTTTTACGCCGGTGCAGAATAAGGTCATCGGGCAGCTTCTTTTGCATGCGCGGGAGGTAACTGTGACCGTGACGCTGGAACCGGGCACGGAGGCGTTTTCGGCAATCGCAGAGCAGGAGCTGTTTGCTTTGAGCAAAAAAACGATGCAGTCCCTGGCAGAGCTTGCAAGAGAGTCGGGGACAGAGCTTGCAGAAAGCGTTGCCCTGACGCCGGAGACGCCGCCCCGTTTTTTAAAAAGCCCCGAGCTTTGCCATCTGGAAAAAAATCTGCTGCGTTATCCGGTGCGCCCTTATCCGGGGAAAGCCTGCGGCAGCATCCGGCTGTTCGAGGCGTCCACCCAGCGGGAGGAGGTGCGACAGATCTGTATCGCGATCCGCCGTCTTGTCAGCGAGCGGGATTACTGCTACCGGGACATTGCGGTGATCTGCGGCGATTATGAGGCATACGCAGGCTGCATCGAGCAGGAGTTTGCGGCATACGGCATCCCGGTCTATCTGGATCAGACCCGGGGCGTGACGCTCAACCCGTTTATCGAATACATCAAGAGCGCGCTGCAGGTGCGGGTAAAAAATTACAGCTACGAATCGGTTTTTCACTACCTGAGAAGCGGGCTGGCGGATTTTACGCCGGAGGAAACGGACCGGCTGGAGGTCTATGTGCGGGCGCTGGGCATCCGGGGCCGCAAAAAATGGGAGACGGTTTTTGTATATCCGTCGGAAACGATGGCAGACCCTGCCGCCGAGCTGGAAGAGCTGAACGGGCTGCGCAGACGGCTTGTGGATCAGCTTGCCCCCTTATACGGAAACTACAGGCAGACGAAGGAGTTTGCGCAGGGGCTGTACGAATTTGTCGCCCAAAATCAGGTGCAGCAAAAGCTGAAGGGCTTCGAGATGCGGTTTGCAAAGGAGGGCGACCGGGTGCGGGAGCGGGAATACGCCCAGATCTACCGGCTTGTCATGGATCTTCTGGATCAGATCGTAAGCCTGATCGGGGACGAGCCTGCAAAGCCGGAGGAGTTTTCCAAAATTTTAGAGGCGGGCTTTGAAGAGCTGCAGGTCGGCACGATCCCGCAGAATGTGGACAGGGTCGTGGCAGGCGATATGGAGCGGACGCGCTTAAAGCAGGTAAAGGCGCTGTTTTTTGCGGGGGTAAACGACGGGAATATCCCGCGGAATGCCGGAAAGGGCGGGATCATCTCCGATCTGGAACGGGAATTTTTGACCGGCTCGGGGCAGGAGCTTGCGCCCTCGCCGCGCCAGCAGATGTACATCCAGCGGCTCTATCTGTACCTGAATCTGACAAAGCCCTCCGAGCTTTTGACGCTTTCGTGGGCGCGGATGGATCAGGCGGGAAAGGCGCTCCGTCCAAGCTTCCTTACAGGGCATATGCAGCGGCTTTTTCCGGGGCTTTTGACAGAGCGTCCCGAGACGCAGGGCGCGCTTTTTCAGGTGCAGTCTCTGCGGGACGGCAGGGACTATCTGGCGGCGGGGCTTCGGGCGTTTGCGGACGGGCTTTTGGACGAGGAGCGGGAAAAGGAATTTCTGACGCTGTACCAGATCTATCGGAAGGACGAGCTGTACGGGATGTGGACGGGGAAGCTGACGGATACGGCGTTTTTCTCCTATCGGGAGCCTTCCTTAAAAAAAGCGGTGGCGCTTGCCCTTTACGGGCAGACCCTTTCGGGCAGCGTGAGCCGTCTGGAACAGTTCGCCGCCTGCGCGTACGCCCATTTTTTGAAGTATGGGATGAAATTAAAGGAGCAGGAGGAATTTTCCTTCGAGGCGGTGGATCTGGGCAATATTTTCCACGGTGTGCTGGAAATTTTTGCGGATAAATTAAAGGAGATCGGCAGAAGCTGGTTTGATTTTTCAAAGGAAGAGGGCGAGCGGCTGGTGGAGGAGGCGGTGGACGCCTATGCGGTCACTTACCACAACACGGTGCTGTTTGACAGCGCCAGAAACGCCTATATGGTGCGCAGGATCAAGCGGATCTTAAAGCGCACGGTGACGGCGATGCAGTATCAGTTAAAAAAGGGCAGCTTTGTGCCGGAGCAGTTCGAGGTGTCCTTTTCGGTGCTGGAAGAACTGGACGCGGTCAACATCGCCCTTTCGGAGCAGGAAAAAATGCGGCTGCGCGGGCGGATCGACCGGATGGACGTGCGCGAGGATTCGGACCGGGTATACGTCAAGGTCATGGATTATAAATCCGGCAGCAGGGAATTTTCGCTGGCGGCGCTGTATTACGGGCTGCAGCTGCAGCTTGTGGTGTACATGAACGCGGCGATGGAGATCGCTGCCAGAAAGCATCCGGAAAAGGAGATCGTGCCTGCGGCGATGCTGTATTACCGGGTGCAGGATCCGATGGTGGAGCTGCCGGAAAAGGAGGCGGACCCGGAGGAGATCAACCGTCAGGTCATGCGCGCGCTGCGCGCCACAGGCGTGGTAAACGCCCGGGACGATGTGGTGGAGGGCTTAGACAGCGGGCTTTGCGGCAGATCCGATGTAGTCCCGCTGGAACGCAAAAAGGACGGCAGCTTTTCTGCGCGGTCAAGCGTTTTGGAGGAGACGGATTTTCAGGCGGTATCCGCCTTTGTGGACAAAAAGATCCGGCAGGCGGGGCGGCAGATCTTAAACGGGAAGATCGCCCTAAACCCTTACGAGCAGGGCAATAAGAGCGCCTGCGATTTCTGCGCCTATCAGAAGATCTGCGGTTTTGACAAAAAGATCGACGGCTTTATGATGCGGGAGCTGGAAAATTTAAAGGATGAGGAAGCGCTTGTGCGCATCAGAAAGGAGGCCGCCGGTGGCGATGAGGTTCACACCTGACCAGCAGCGGGTCATTGATTTACGAAACTGCAATATTTTGGTGTCGGCGGCTGCCGGCTCCGGCAAAACGGCGGTGCTCGTCCAGCGCATCGTGGAGCTGGTGTGCGATCCGGTGCATGAAACCGACATCGACAGGCTGCTGGTGGTGACGTTTACGAACGCGGCGGCGGCGCAGATGCGCGAGCGGATCACGAAGGCGCTGACGGAGCGCTCGGAGGCAGAGCCGGAAAACGAGCATTTGAAAAAGCAGCTCACGCTCATCCACCATGCGAAGATCACGACGATCCACAGCTTTTGTCTGTACCTGATCAAAAACCATTTCAACGACATCGGGCTGGATCCGGATTTTCGGACGGCGGACGAGGGCGAGATGCGGCTTTTGCGGCAGGATGTGCTAAAGGAGCTTTTCGAGGAGCAGTTTGCGGAAGGAAGGGAAGAATTTAGCGGCTGTGTGGAATATTTTGCCTATGACGGCAGGGAAAAGCGGCTGGAAGAGCTGATCGGGCGGCTGTATGATTTTTCCATGAGCTATCCGTTCCCGGAGCGGTGGCTGTTAAAGCATCAGAAGGATTATGCCCGGACGGACTGGGAGGCGTTTGCCGGCGAGGAATGGTTTAGCCTTTTGTCAAAGGAGATCGGCGGGATTTTGGACGCCTGCCAAAAAGAGCTTGACCGGGCGTTGAAGCTGTGCGACGAGCCGGACGGGCCGTATTTTTACGCGGCGGCGTTGGAGAGCGACGGGGAGCTGGTAAAAAAGCTGATCAGGCTGTATGAAAGGGCGAAAGAGGACGGCGGCATGGAAGCTTTTTCGGCGCTGGAAAAGGGCTTTGGAGCCGTCTCCCATGCGGTGATGCGCGCCAAAAAGGACGATTCGGTTTCCGTTGAAAAGCGGGAAAGGGTCAAGGAAATGCGCCAGCGGGTAAAGGATCTGATCGCATCTGTTTCGGAAAAATATTTTTCCGGCACGCCCGAAAGCTGGATAGAGGACTGCAAAAAGGCGGACGCAGCCCTGGAGGAGCTGGTGCGGCTGACCCTTTTGTTCCGGGATCGTCTGGATGAAAAAAAGCGGGAGAAAAACCTGCTGGATTTCGGGGACATGGAGCATATGGCGCTGCGGATTTTGCTGCGGGAGCAGGAGGACGGCAGGATCGTGCCGTCGCCTACGGCGCTGGAATACCGCAATGAGTTTGACGAGATTTTGATTGACGAGTATCAGGATTCCAATCTGGTGCAGGAATATCTTTTGCAGAGCATTTCCGGGGAGGAGGACGGGCGGTTCAACCGCTTTATGGTCGGGGATGTGAAGCAGAGCATTTATAAATTCCGTCTGGCGCGCCCGGAGCTTTTTATGGAGAAGTTCGATACTTACCAAAAGGAGGCGGCGGACTGTGTCCGCGTGGATTTAAAGCAGAATTTCAGAAGCCGCCGTCAGGTGACGGACTGCGTAAACGACCTGTTTTTGCAGCTGATGCACCGGGAGCTGGGGGGCGTGGAGTACGACGCCGACGCAGCGCTTTATCCGGCGGCGGTGTTCCCGGAGGCAGCAGCGCCTTCGGAAGCCGATGCGTTCCCGGAGGCGGCAGGGGCGCGCGGCGCTGCCGTCAAAGCACCCGACCCGTATGAGCCGGAGCTTTTGATCGGGGCGATAGAGGAAGGCAGCGAGGATCCAAAGCGGCTGGAAGCGCGCATGATCGCCGGAAAAATCAAAGAGCTGGTTGGAAAATTCCCGGTGAGGGACAGCGAAACGGGACAGCTGCGCGCTGCGCGCTATAAGGACGTGGTGATCCTTCTGCGGACGACCTCCGGCTGGGACGAGGAATTTAAACGGGTGCTGGAAGAAAACGGCGTCCCGGTGTTTGTGACCTCAAAAACGGGCTATTTTGCGGCGACGGAGGTGCAGACGGTATTGAATTTTCTGCGGGTGCTGAACAACCCGCTGCAGGAAATCCCCTTATTCGGCGTGTTGAAATCCCCGGTGGGCGGCTTTTTGGACGAGGAGCTGGCAGAGCTGCGGGCGATGGACGAAACCGGAAAGCGCAGGCTTTACGACTGCGTGAAGTTGGCGGCAGGGGACGGGGCGGAAGGCGCAGAGGAAGATAGGGAGGAATGCGCGGAAGAAGACAGAACGGAAGGCGCAGCAGGGCTGCGGGAAAAATGCAGCCGCTTTCTGGACTTTTTAAACCGGTTCCGCAGCCGGGCGGTGTATCTGCCGATCCATAAGCTGATGGAGGAGTTTTTGGAGGAAACCGGCTATTTATATACGGTCAGCGCCCTGCCCGGCGGAAACCAGCGGCGGATCAATGTGGAAATGCTCATGGCGCGGGCGGAAAGCTTTGAAAAAACAAGCTATTCCGGGCTGTTCCACTTTATCCGCTACATGGAGCAGCTGGAAAAATATGACATCGACTACGGAGAGACGGGCGGGGCGGACGAGAACGCGGACGTGGTGCGGATTATGAGCATCCACAAAAGCAAGGGTCTGGAATTTCCCATCTGCTTTGTGGCGGGGCTGTCCAAGCGGTTCAACCGTCAGGACAGCGCCCAGCCGGTTTTGATGGACATGGATCTGGGGCTTGCGCTGGACTGGGTGGATGAAAAGGCGCGGGTGCGGCGCAGCACCCTGAAAAAAAATCTGCTGGCAAAAAAGTTTTCCACGGACAGCCTCGGGGAAGAGCTGCGCGTTTTGTATGTGGCGCTGACCCGCGCGGAGGAAAAGCTGATCCTGACGGGGACGATGAAAGCCGATAAGGCGCAGGAAGCGGCGGACATACAGGAAGCGGCAGGCGCAGCGCCGGGGGCGGACGCCGATTTCTCCCCGGTCAGGCTGCAGGAGGCGGGAAGCTTTTTAGACATCGTGCTGCCCGCGTGGAGCGCCTGCGGCAGAAGGATTTGCGTGCAGAGGCAGGAGGAGCTTTTCAGAGAGGAGTTGGGGCGCGAGGCTGCCGGAAGCAACAGCAGGCAGAAGCTTTTGTGCGCAGACGTGCAGGGGCTTTTGGAAAGTGACGGGGCAAAGGCGCTCATGGAGCGGCTGCAAAAGTCCTATGCCCATGAAGCGCTCTCGGGGCTGTTTGTCAAAACGACCGTGTCCGAATTAAAAAAAGCGGGTATGCGGGAGGAGCTGGAAGAGGGGCGGCAGCTGTTTGCCGAAGAAGAGGTTGTTCCGTATGTGCCGGATTTTGTGCAGGAAACGGAAAAAAAGTCAGGCGGGACGGCGCGCGGAAACGCCTACCACCGTTTTATGGAGCGGTTCCCGTTTTCACAAAAAGGTGCAGAGGAAGGCTGGACGGTTACAGAGCTTCAGGCGCTTTTAAAGGAAAAAACAGAAAGCAGGGAGCTGTCAGCGGCGGATGCAGAGGCGGTCAATCCTTATAAGATCCGGGCGTTTTTAAACGGCGGGCTGGCAGGGCGGATGGCAGAAGCGGACAGAAGAGGGCAGCTTTTCAGGGAACAGCCCTTTGTGCTGGGCATTCCGGCAAGCAGCATGGACAGCGCGTTTCCCAAGGAGGAGACGGTGCTCATACAGGGAATCATCGACGTATTTTTTGAGGAAGAGGACGGGCTGGTGCTGATGGATTACAAAACAGACCGGGTATCTGACGAAAAAGAGCTCGCAGAGCGGTACAGGGTGCAGCTTGATTATTATGAGCAGGCGCTTTTTCGGCTGACCGGAAAGCGGGTAAAGCAGCGCCTGATCTATTCGTTTGCGCTGGAAAAGGAGATAGAAGTTTAAAAGATGGAACCATTTTACTACAGCAAAATGAGCCGCCCAAAGCAGGCGGTTTATCACGCGATGCTCTGCGGGCTTCAGAATCTTGAGGATTCGTTCCAGATCCCGAGGCTGGACGGGGCAGAGCTGTACGACGTGTTTTTTCAGCTCAGGCTGGATCATCCGGAGATTTTCTGGGCGTCCGGCTTTTCGTGGAAATATTATCCGGACTCCCCCAACGTGATCTTTGTGCCGGAATATCTGTTTGACAGGGCAAAAATCCGGGATCATCAGAAGGCGATGAGGGCGCGGATCGAAAAGCTTGCCCGCCCGGCAAAGGAGTTTAGCGAATGGGAAAAGGAAAAGTATGTCCACGATTTTATCTGCGGAAACATCCGCTATGATAAGTTAAAAAAGCCCTATTCCCATGAGATCATCGGCCCTCTGGGGCAGGGCGTCGGCGTGTGCGAGGGCATCGCGAAGGCGGTAAAGGCGCTGTGCGACGAGCTGGGGCTCTGGTGCATGATCGCCCTGTGCGGCAGCAACCCGGAAAAAGGGATCAAATACCGCCATACATGGAACATCGTGCGCATCGGCGGGAAATATTACCATCTGGACGTGACCTTTGACAATACGCTGGGCAAAAACGCGCAGGAGCCGCGCTACGACTATTTTAATCTGGACGATAAGGCGGTTTTTCGCGACCACGAGCCGTTAATTGCCCCGGCGGTACAATGCGCGGACGGGGATCATTTCTATTATAAGGAAAAGAAGCTCTCCTTTACCAAGACGGAGGAGGTTTCTAAACGCGCCTGCCAGGCGGCAAAAAAGGGAAAGCTACTGACCTTCCACTGGCGGGGAGGTTATCTGACAAAAGCGGTTTTCGAGGAGCTTTTGGGAGTTTTTGAGAAAGCGGGGGCTGAAAGGGGCAAAACCCCGGCGGTAAGCGTAAACTGGGCGCAGACGGTAATCCGGGTGGAATATACGGATCAAAAGGCGGGGATGAGCGTCGTGATGGAGGAAGCAAACGAAGGGGAGAGGCAGGAGCAGGGAGAATGATCTGTAAAATAGCAATCTGTGATGATGAGCAGAATCAAATTGAATATATCAACTCGATTGTGGCATCGTGGATTGCGCACGAAGGACATCGTTGTGAGGTACGCACATTTGCATCTGCGGAAGCGTTTCTATTTGAATATGAGGAAGACAAGGCGTACGATATTCTTTTGCTTGATGTTGAAATGAATAATATGAGCGGCATTGAGCTTGCAAAGCGTATCCGTAAGGACAACAGCCGTGCAGAAATCATTTTTATTACTTCATATTTTGAATTTATTGGAGAAGGCTATGAGGTAGATGCGCTCCACTATCTGATCAAGCCGGTTTCCGCGGAGAAGCTCATGCAGGTGCTGGACAAAGCTGCCAAAAAGCTTACAGCGAACCCTCCGTCGGTGGTAATTTCCTGTGAGGGCGAAACCGTCAAGCTGTATGAAGCAGATATTCTCTATGTGGAATCATTTCTGCATTACATTATCATTCATACGAAAGAGAAAGAGTACAGGATAAAAGAAAATATGTCTGTATTTGAAACAAAGGTAAGCGATGACTTTTACCGGATTCATCGCTCGTATCTGGCTTCGCTTAAACACATAAAAAGAATTTCACGTACATCCGTTAAGGTCGGCAGCGCCGAACTTCCTCTTTCAAGAGGAAAGTATGACGATATTAACCGGGCATTTATCGAACGGAATTGAGGCAGTTTATGAGAAAGAAAACATATTTGAGACTGGTTGAATATCAGACGGAGCAATCAGAAAAACATTTATGCGAGGTACGGAGTATCCACAAGGAGATGAGAGGCTATAAGCATGATTTCCACCATCATCTGCAAACGCTAAAGGGTCAGCTCGAAGCAGGGGAAATTGACCGTGCACTTGCATATATAGAGCAGCTTGATAATCAGCTGATGAATATGGATACTCTGTTGAAAACGGGAAATGTGTCTCTTGATGCCATTTTGTCGGCAAAGATTGCCCAAGCCAAGGCAGAAAATATCGCCGTGACGGTTAAAGCCAATGTGCCGGATATGCTGACGCTTTCTGATTTGGAATTGAGTATCATCATAGGGAATCTGCTTGACAATGCGATTGAAGCCTGCCGTACAGCAGCGGGGGAACGCTTTATCCGCATTTTCATTTCCATAAAAGGGAATATGCTTTATTTTTCTATGCTCAATGCGGCGGGGGCAAAGAGGAAAAAGACAGGCTCTTTGTTTGCAACCCGTAAAGACGGCGTCCATGGCTTCGGTTTGCGGCGTGCGGAGGCGATACTTGAAGAACACGGCGGCTGGGTCAAATATAACAGCGAGGATGGCGCTTTTACTTCGGAATTTTTGGTTCCTGCGATCGAGTAATTTGTAATTCGTGTACTGGCAGAAGCATTTAGTGCACGAATTTATTTTGCGCTTCTTTTTCCGATATACTGTAAGCGAAAGGAGCTGATGCGATAATGAAAAGAGAAAAGCCGGCATATTCTGTATTTTCAAACTTTGTATGGTCTTTGAAAATGCTTTTAAAATACAGTAAGGCGGCTTTCTTTATTACAGCCTTGCTTATACCGGTCAACATTGGGCTTAAGTATCTGGAAATATATCTGCCGTCGCTTGCAGTATCGGTGGTAACAGACGGCGGCGCGCTCAATTATGCCATGATATCCATAGGGGGTATTATGCTGTTGATCATGCTTGGATATATTATCATTCAAGCGCTTTGGCATATCAGAAATTCTACGCTTGAAATTTACCGATACAAAATGACCGATCTTGTAACGAGAAAGCAGCTTTCTATGTTTTATCAAACCTACGAACAGAAGGAAGTTCGTGATCTTGCCAATAGAGCGAGTATTGCCACGCAGATGTGGGATGGCGTTCAACCGCTTACTGACCTTGTATATAGCGGCTTTGGTATGCTTGAGAACCTTATGGGCTACATTCTTTTCGGTTCCGTGATCTCTCTTGCAAGCCCTTGGCTGGTTCCGATTTTGACGGTTGCCCCGATTGTTAATATTCTCTCTGTCAAAGCCTATAACAAGTGGGAATATTCTCATAGAAGCCAAATGACTGATTTGAACCAAAAGCTTAGTTATGCAGAAGAGCTTCCCGATCATTTTTCGGCGGCAAAGGATATTCGGATTTACAGTATGGCATCCTGGCTGCGTGAGTGTTATCGTGATTTATCTGGACAACGGGAAAAATGGGACAGAAAAATAGTAAAAAAGAGTTTTCTTTCACGAATTGCAGATTTGGCGGTCATTCTTATTCGTGACGGAGGTGCGTATGCGCTTTTAATCCATATGTTTTACAACGGCGAAATCGGTATTGATGAATTTGTTCTCTATTTTGCCGCCATTTCGTCTTTTGTCTCATGGATAGGCGGCATCATATTATGTTGGAACAAGGCGAATACGGTAAGCTTGAAATTGTGCGATTTCAGAGAATTTATAGATTATCCGGAATATGACGGAAGCGGAATTGCCAAAGCGGCAGATCATATGGATACTGTTCCGGAAATTGAGTTTAGAAATGTTAGCTTCCGATATGACGGTGCTGAACGGGATATTATCCACAAGCTGTCATTTAAAATCAAAAGCGGGGAAAAACTTGCGCTTGTGGGGCTCAACGGCGCGGGGAAAACCACACTTGTAAAGCTTCTGTGCGGTCTTTACAGACCTTCATCCGGCGAAATCTTGTTCAATGGCGTTTCGCTGGCTGATTTTAAGCGTGAAGATTATTACAAACTCATCGCGCCTGTTTTTCAAGAGGTAAGAACGGCATTTTTCTCCCTTGCCGAAACTGTTTCAGGTAAAAGCACGGCGGAAACAGATTTGAAGAAAGCAGAAATATGTATGCGTCAGGCTGGATTGGGCGCAAAGATTGACGCACTCCCGGAGGGCATCCATACAAAGCTGAATAAAAAAGTCCATGAAAACGGAACCGAACTGTCGGGCGGCGAGGCGCAAAAACTAATGATAGCACGCGCGCTTTACAAAGATGCGCCATTATTGATTCTTGACGAACCTACGGCGGCGCTTGATCCGATTGCAGAAAGCAAAATCTATACGGCATTCAATACCATGGCAAACAACAAAACCGCGCTGTTTATTTCCCACAGGCTTGCTTCCACATCATTTTGCGACAGAATCATCCTTCTTGAAAACGGCAGCATTATAGAAGAAGGCACACATCAGGAGCTGATTGCGGAAAAAGGAAAATATAAGGAATTATTTGACATACAAAGCTGCTGGTATAAAGATGCTATGGAAAGGGGCGATGACGAATGAAACTTCGCGAGCATTTTCGAGTCTTAAGGCGGGCGGCAAAATATACTTTTTCAATCAACAGAAAATATACGATCCTGTTGATTGTGAACGCATTTCTTTCGTCGGCGATTGGTTATGTTCCTATTTATTTCTCAGCAAAAGTTATTGACTCCCTGATCGAAAAAGCGTCTGCTGAAACGGTTGTTTTTTATGTAGCGCTTACGGTTGGTATTGTATTTGCGGTTAATCTTCTGAACACTTACATTTCTGCTGAAAAAGATGTTGCATACAATGCGATGTGGAGAAATGAAGAGTGGGCATATTCAGAAAAAGCCATGCAGATGGCGTATGAATCGATTGAAGATCCAGAGGTTACAAGACTTCGTTATCGTGTTCGGAGTGAAAGTCAAACGGGGCAGAATTTGTTTTTCCTGTATGAGCATATTGAGCAATTTACGGGACAGGCAACAAAAATAGCTGCCTCAATCGCACTTATCGTATCATTTTTTACGATTCCATCCGTGCCGATTGCTTATAAGCTTATTATTGCGGCTGCTGTGTTTGTGACGCTGATGATCCAGATTTATGCAACTAAAAAAATAAATGATCTAAACAGGGACTTTAATATGTCTTGCGTTGATATGAATATCCTTTGCGAACATTTTCAGGACTATATTGAGTATTACGGAGCCGGAAAGGATATTCGTCTTTACAATATGGGGGATTTTCTTGGAGATTCTTATTTGGGGCTTAACAGAGACTATTGGGAGAAGAATCTGAAAAACTCATATAAGAAGGCGGCATGGACGCTTCCGGCAACTATTTTCAATACGGTATTAAAATTTGGCGTTTACGCAATTCTGATTTATGCTGCCCTGCAAGGAAGCATAACAATAGGGGAGATCGCAAAGTATGTAACTTGTATTATGCTGCTCGTGGAAACATTGATAAGCGTTGTTCGAACGGTTGAAATTGCTTTTGACAACAATCGTTATCTCAAACGCTATTTCTCTTATTTCGATATCCCAAACAATATGTATCAAGGCTCCCTGACTGTTGAAAAGCGTGATGACAATGAATATTATGTGGAATTTAGGAATGTCAGCTTCCAATATCCGAATACAGATTCCTATGCATTGCGGAATGTAAATTTTAAATTTAAGATTGGAGAAAAGCTCGCAATAGTAGGAATGAACGGTTCTGGAAAGACGACCTTTATCAAATTGCTATGCCGTCTTTATGATCCGACAGAAGGCGAAATCCTGCTGAACGGCGTAAATATCCAAAAGTATGATTACGATGAATATATGTCAGTATTTTCGGTTGTGTTTCAGGATTTCAGTCTGTTCGCCTTTACGCTGGGAGAAGTAGTTGCATCAAGCAGGAACTTTGACGAAAACAAAGTGCGGGAATGTTTGAAAAAAGCAAATTTCGGTAATAGGCTTCATGAAATGCCGGGAGGCGTTCATACATATTTGTACAAGGATTATGATCAATCCGGCATAGAGATTTCAGGCGGAGAAGCACAGAAAATTGCGCTTGCACGTGCACTTTATAAAGATTCGCCGTTTATTCTTTTGGATGAGCCTACGGCAGCGCTTGATCCGATTTCCGAATATGAAGTTTACTCTAATTTCAATGTGATTTCTGAAGACAAAACAACGGTCTATATTTCTCACAGATTGGCTTCATGCCGTTTCTGTGAGATGATCGTAGTATTTGATAATGGGCAGATTGTCCAACACGGTTCACATGAAGAACTTCTTTCTGATGTAAGCGGCAAGTATTATGAATTATGGAACGCGCAGGCACAATACTATACAACGTAAAAAGGTATGGATCATGCCTGTTTTGGGCAGGTGTGATCCATACCTTTTTTTCAACAGATCCTCGGCAGCTGCATCCCGCTCAGCTTCTGCAAAAGCCTCGTGCCGCCCAGCCGGGTATTTAACGCCACCTGTCCGGGAAATGCGCCCGTGACCGTGCCGATGCAGGCGGCGTGCTCCCCGCCGGGCGTATGGCGCAGGGCAGAAAGGACGGCGTCGGCAGTACGGGGCGAAACGACGGCGAGCATCCGTCCTTCGCAGGCGCAGTAGAGCGGATCGAGCCCCAGAAGATCGCAGGCGGCTTCCACTGACGGATCGGCGGGGATCTGATCCTCTTCCAGCACAATGCCAAGAGGGGAATGCTCCACAAACTCGTTTAACGTGGTGGCGACGCCGCCACGGGTGGGATCGCGCAGGATGCGGATTTCCCCGGCAGAAAGCGCGGCGTCAGACAAAAGATGCAGGGGCGCGCAGTCGGAGCGCAGGGAGGCAGAGTCCGAAAGCCCTGCCCGCGCCATCATGACCGCAGCGCCGTGACAGCCGGGCGTTCCGCTTAAAAGGATTTTGTCCCCCTCCTGTATTCCGGCTTGTCCGGGAAGAGAGGCGCGCAGAAAGCCGATCCCGGCGGTATTGATATAAATGCCGTCGCCCTTGCCGCGCTCCACCACTTTCGTATCGCCGGTGGCGATGATGACGCCGGTTTTTGCCGCTTCCTCTGCGATGGAGGAGACGATTTCCTTTAGATCGTCTATCGCAAAGCCCTCTTCCAGAAGGAAGGAAAGGCTGATATATTTCGGCAGACCGCCCGCCATGCACAGGTCGTTTACCGTGCCGCAGATGCAGAGCTTCCCGATGTCGCCGCCGGGAAAGCGCCAGGGCGTGACAACGAAGCTGTCCGTAGAAAAAACGAGCCTTTCCGCGCCGGAAAGCACAGCGCCGTCGCCCAGCGCAGAAAGCGCCGGATTGCCGAGGGCAGGCAGGAGAAGCTGTTCGATAAGCTCGGAGGTTTTCTGACCTCCGCTTCCATAGTCTAATGTGATGATGTCTTTCATGATCGTAACCATTTCCTTAAAGCTGATATTTGTATGCCGCCGCGCACGCCCCTTCGGAGGAAACCATGCAGGGGCCGACCGGATCGGAGGGGGTACATCCCTTTGCAAAAAGCGGGCACTGCTTCGGGGAGAGAACGCCCCGGATGATCTGGGCGCACCGGCAGCCGGACGGTTCTGCGTCAGAAAAAGGCGGCAGGGAAAATTTGCGGGCGGCGTCCCAGTCTGCGTAAGCTTTCCGGATGGAAAAGCCGCCGCCGGCCACAGCGGAAAGCCCGCGCCAGAAGCAGTCGGAGGGTTCAAAGACCCGATTGGTCAACGCGAGGGCGGCAGGGTTTCCGGCAGGACGGACGACGCGGGTATATTCGTTTTTGCAGTCCGGTTTTTTGGAGGCGATCATTTCCATGAGCAGGCAGATGGAAAACAGAAGATCCGCCGCCTCAAAGCCGCTGACGACGGCGGGAAGCCCGTACTGATCCGGCAGGAAACGGAAAAAATCCGCTCCGGTAACGGCAGCCACATGGCCCGGGCACAAAAAGGCGTCCACGTTAAAATCATCCGCTCCAATCAGCGCCCGCAGCGCCGGTTCGGTGCGCTTTAACAGGCAGAGCACGGAAAAATTGTCCAGATGCCGGGAAGCCGCTTCCAGAATGCAGGCGGCGGTTCCGGGAGCTGTCGTTTCAAAACCCACGCCCAGAAAGACCACCTGTCTGGAAGGATTTTTTTCTGCCAGCAAAAGGGCGTCCATCGGGGAGTAGACCGTTTCCACCGCCGCCCCCAGCGCCTTTTGATAAAGCAGGCTGTCGCCCCGGCGGCTTCCGGGCACGCGCAGCAGGTCGCCGTAGCTTGCAAGGATCACATCCTGCCGCTGCGCCAGCGCTAAGATTTCGTCGATGGCTCCGGCAGGCGTGACGCAGACCGGGCAGCCGGGGCCGGAAAGCAGCCGCACAGACGGCGGGAGCAGGCTTTTTAAGCCGGTTTTTGCGATGGACATGGTATGCGTCCCGCAGATTTCCATAAGATTGACCGGACCGGTCTGTGCTGCCAGCACCCGGATTTTTTCAAGCAAAAGGGCAGCGTCCGGCGGCTGCCGGAAATAAGAATCAGAGCGCATCCTTGATCTCCTCCAGAAAACGGATATTTTCCATCGCTTCTTCTTCGGACAGCTTCTGGATGGCAAAGCCTGCGTGGACGATCACATAATCGCCGGGAGCCGCGCCCTCCACAAAATCCACCCGGACGTCCTGTTCGATGCCTCCGGCTTCTCCGACCGCATGAGGGTAGCGGATCGATTTTAATTTCATGGGAACTGCAAGACACATGAGGATCCCTTCCTTTCAAAATGATATTAGCTGCCGTTTTCCCGCAGCCTTGCGGCGATGGCAAGCTGCCCGAGGCTTAAGCCCGCGTCTCCGGCAGGGACGCAGCGGTGACAGAATACCTCGTAGCCTGCCGCCGTCAGGATGCGCCGGACGCCGTCCGACAAAAATACGTTGAAAAAGACGCCGCCGGAAAGGACGACCGGAAGCCTGTCCGGATTGAGCGCCCGGCACTGGGACAGCGCCAGATGGCAGAGCGTCAGATGAAAACGCCGCGCGATTTCCCCGGCGGGAACGCCCAGACGGCGATCGTTCCACACCGCCTGCACCAGCGGGCGCGTATCGAAGCGCCGCAGTCCCGTTTCCTCATAAAAATGCAGCGGATACGGGGAGGGCTGCGAAAGCTCTTCGTCCGTCGCAATCTCATTGGGGCAAAGCGCCTCGAGCCGCTGGGGGGCTTCTCCGTCAAAGCTGACCTGCGACACATTTCCGATCATGGAAAAAATGCCGTCGAAGAGCCGTCCCATGCTGCTTGCCGACGGACAGGAAACGCCGGAGGAAAGCAGGCTTAAAATGGCAGAAACGGGGGCGTTTTTCCACGCGGGCGGCAGAGAATCCGCCGAAAGGGGATGCCCTGCCCCTGCGTCCTTTAACAGCGACAGCCCGATGCGCCAGATCTGGGAGGCAGCCTGATCGCCGCCGGGCAGCAGGATCGGGCGGATGCTCCCCTTGCGGGAAAAGCCGTTGGCGTCCCCGGTCAGAAATTCCGCGCCCCAGACCGTGTTGTCCGTGCCAAGCCCCATTCCGTCCCAGACAATCCCAAAAACAGGGCAGTCCAATCCGTTGTCCTCCATGCAGGAAACCATGTGCGCCCAGTGATGCTGTACGCGAAGAAGGGGCAGGCGGGAGGCTTTCGCCGTCCTTTGGGCTTCCTGTGTGGAAAAATAGTCGGGATGCAGGTCGCAGACAAGAAGCGACGGCTCCGGCAGAAACAGGCGGCGGTAAAGCGACAGCGCTTCCCGGTAATGTTTCAGCGTTTCCAGATTTTTCAGATCCCCGATGTGGGGGCTTATAAAAATATCGCTGCCGCGCCCGAGGGCAAAGGAGGCGGTCTGCTCTGCGCCGAACGCCAGAATGCCGTTTCCGTTTCCAGCACGGGAAACGGAAACGGGCAGGGGCGCGTAGCCTCTGCTGCGCCGGAAAAAAGAAAGCCCCCGGTCCGTACAGACGGCAACAGAGTCGTCGCAGCGGTTCAAAATTGGGCGGTTATGGAGCAAAAATGCATCCGCAATGCCGGACAGCTCCCGCAGCGCCTCGTCGTTGTCGGTCAGCACCGGACAGCCGCTTCTGTTTGCGCTGGTCATGACGAGCAGCTTTGGGGCAGGCGCTTTTTTGCCGGAAAAAGCAAGGGAAAGCGCGTCGCCCGGCGCATTGTCAAGCGCGTCGTGCGCCGCATTATCAAAGGCGTCCTCCGGCGCATCCTTCGGCGGCAGAAGCAGCAGATGGATGGGGCTGTAGGGCAGCATGACCGCAAGCCTTTTCCCAAAGCTGATCTGGGAGAAGCTGTCCGCCTCCTTTTTGGAAAGAAGAAGAGCCGGACGGGCGGGGGAAGAAAGAAGCCGCGCCTGCGCGTCGGAAACGCGGCAGATTTGGCACACCGTTTCCAGATCCCGCGCCATGAGGGCAAGGGGGCGGGCAGGGCGGTTTTTTTGACGGCGAAGCCGCGCCACCGCCTCCGTGTTGTATGCGTCGCAGGCAAGATGGATGCCGCCGGTTCCCTTGACGGCAAGGATTTTGCCCTCTGAAAGCAGGCGGCGGGCAGTCAGGAAAGGGTCGGCGTCCGCGCCGGTAAAAGGCTTTCCTGCTGCGTCCAGCAAAAAGACGGAGGGCCCGCAGGCGGGGCAGCAGTCCGGCTGGGCGTGATAGCGCCGGTCGCGGATGTCTTTGTACTCCCCAAGGCAGTCGGGGCACATGGGAAAGGCATCCATCGCCGTGCGGCTGCGGTCATAGGGCAGGCTGCGGATGATCGTGTAGCGCGGCCCGCAGTTGGTGCAGTTGATAAACGGATAGCGGAAGCGGCGGTTCCACGGCGTAAACAGCTCTTTTTCACAGTCCGGACAAGGCGCGGTATCCGCTCCGGCAAAGGTCGCTTCTTCGGAAAAAGCGCTGTCCAGAATATGAAAGCCGGGATCGGGACGGCTCCCTGCGCCAAAAGCAGCTGCCGGAAGCTCCCGTACCGCCATTTGCTCCACCCGGGAAAGGGGCGGAGCATCGTTTTGGATCGCCTGCAAAAAAGTTTCTACGGCGGGAAAAGCTCCGGTCACAAAGGCTTCCAGCCCGCCGGAGGTGTTGCGCGCCCAGCCGGACAGCCCGTTTTGCAGGGCGATCCGGTGCAGAAAGGGGCGGAAACCCACGCCCTGAACAAGCCCGGAAAGCGTGACGAGGACGCTGCAGGGGGCAGCGCTGCCGCCGGATTCCCGTTTTGCCGCCGTTTTGCCGCTGTCTTTTGCTGCCGTTTTGCCGCTGCCTTTTGCCGTCATATCGTCTCGCAGTGTACTCATTGCCGGATTACAGCGTCAATCTGTGCGGACAGATAGCTGCAAAGGCTGTCCAGCCCGTCCTTTGTGCGGCAGCTGACCGGAAAATAGGGTGCGCCGGGGCAGAAGGTTTCATAATGGCAGCGGACTCTGGCTTCATCGAAATCAAAATAAGGAAGCATATCGTATTTATTTAATACGAGGCAGTTGGTTTCGGTAAACATGAGCGGATATTTTTCTACCTTATCGTCGCCCTCCGGGACGCTTAAAATCGTGATCCGCATGGACTCGCCGATTTTAAATTCGGCGGGACAGACGAGGTTTCCGATATTTTCCACAAAAATCACGTCCAGGTCGTCGAGCGGCAGATGGGGCAGGATGTTTTGGATGCTCATGGCTTCGATATGGCACGCCCCGTCGGTATTTAACTGGATGGCGGGGATATTTAAGGCGGCGATGCGCTCTGCGTCGATCTGACCGGTAATGTCGCCCTCGATGACGCCGATGCGCCATTTTTCCCGCAGCTTTTCAATCAGGGAAACGATCAGGCTGGTCTTTCCCGCGCCGGGGCTCCCCATGACGTTGATCATGCAGATCTTATGGTCTGCCAGCTCTTTTTTTACCTGTTCGCTCACGTCCTCATTCCAGTCCATTACCTGATGAAGCACTTTGATTTCCATCAATATCTACCTCCAGACTTTCTATCATAAATTCTTTGCCGGACAAAATCTGCAGCCGCAGGCTCCCGCATGCAGGGCAGGCGATGTGATGCCGCGTGATCTCGCTTTCTGCATGGCAGTCCCGGCAGCGCACCTTTAAGGGCAGGGTGCGCGCTTCTATTTTAGCGCCCTCTGCGATCGTGCCCTCCGCCAGCAGGTCAAGGTACATCTGGATACATTCCGGAACGATCCCGGAGAAGGGACCGAGGCACAGGCGGATCGCTGAAATCCGGGAAGCGTGGCATTTGTCAGCTTCTTCCAAACTGGTTCGCAGAATGCTTTCCGTAATGCTCAATTCGTGCATGAAATATTCTCCCTCCTTTTGGCGGTCTTTGGATATTTTAGCACTTTATCTAAAAAAAATCCAGATAGACTTTCCCTCTTGCAAAAATCTGTTAAAAGGTCTATAAATAGAAAAGAGAAGAAAAAAGGGGCGCATTCTTTAAGAAAAGATACGCTGAGTCAAGAGGGAGGTAGGATCATGGTACTGATACCGGTACTGATCGGGATTCCGGTGCTTCTGGCGGTTCTGATGGCTTTGCTCAAAGACGGCAGGATCCGGGGGATTATCGTGTACGCAGGCGCAGGCTGCATTATGGCAGTGACGCTTGCCCTGCTTGCAGGCTGGGGAGCGGGCGGATACGGGCGCGCGGTATTTTTTACGGCGACGGAGACGGTGGACCATCTGATGACGGTTGGGGAGATCGGGCTGATGCTCCTGATCGTTTTTATGAGCGTCAAATATCACAAGGTGCTGCCGGCGGTTTTGTCGGTGGCGCAGACAGGGCTGATCTTGTATGTGGAGCAGACCGCGCCGATCGTGGAAAAGGAGCACATGATGGTGGACTGGCTGACTGTGCTCATGTGCGTGATCATCGCCTTTGTGGGCGGCTTTATCTGCATTTATACGGTGGGCTACATGAAGGGCTATCACGAGCATCATAAGGAGTACAAGGACAGGCAGCCGTTCTTTTTTTCCATGCTGTTTTTGTTTCTGGCGGCGATGTTTGGGCTGGTCTTTTCCCAGAGCCTGATCTGGATGTATTTTTTCTGGGAGATTACGAGCGTGATTTCTTTTTTGATGATCGGCTACACGCGCACGGAGGAAGCGCTGGAAAACAGCTTTTCGGCGTTGTGGATGAACCTGCTGGGAGGGCTTGGGTTTGCCGCAGCGATCGCGGTGCTTGCCTTTACGCAGGGAAGCGTCCAGCTTTCCGACGCGGTTTCCTCCGGCATGATGTTCCCGCTGGCATGCCTCGCCCTTGCAGGCCTGACCAAATCGGCGCAGATGCCTTTTTCCACATGGCTGTTCGGGGCGATGGTTGCGCCGACGCCTTCCAGCGCCCTTTTGCACAGCGCGACGATGGTAAAGGCGGGCGTGTATCTGCTGATCCGGATCGCTCCGGCGTTAAGCGGCAATATCGTGGGGCTGATGGTATCCTGCATCGGCGGGTTTACGTTTATCATGGCAAGCATGATGGCGATCGCCCAGAACGACGGCAAAAAGGTGCTCGCCTTTTCGACGATCTCCAATCTGGGGCTGATCGTGGCGTGCGCGGGAACAGGCGTAAAGGAGACAGTCTGGGGCGCGATCTTTCTGATGATTTTCCATTCTGTCAGCAAATCCATGCTGTTTCAGGCGGTGGGCGCGGCGGAAAACTGTCTCGGCTCCCGGGATATTGAGGATATGCACGGGCTTTTGCTGCGGCTTCCGAAGCTTGCCTATATCATGGGCATCGGCATCGCGGGCATGTATCTTGCCCCCTTTGGCATGCTGATTTCAAAATGGGTGGCGTTAAAGGCGTTTGTGGACTCCGAAAACGTATTTTTAGTCATCTGTATCGCATACGGCAGCGCCACAACGATGTTTTACTGGACGAAGTGGCTGGCAAAGCTGATTTCCCAGCACCATGCCAGAAAGGGCGTGGAGGACGTGACGCGCAAAGACGAGTATCTTTCGATGTTTGTGCATGCGGCGATCATGCTTTTGCTGTGCCTGATGCTTCCGTTTGTGGCGACCCATGTGGTAGACCCGATCGTGGCGGAAATGTTCGGCGCGTCCGAGGCGGTGCTTTCCATGAGCGTGCTGACGACGATGGCGATCATGCTGGGAGCGGTGCTGATCGTCCCGGCGATCATGTTTTTGGTCAGCGGCGGCGCAAAAAGGCAGCTGGTACAGATTTACATGGGCGGCATCAACCGGGGCGACAACCGGCATTTTACGGACAGCTTCGGGGAGGAAAAGCATTTGTATTTAAGCAACTGGTATCTGCGGTTTGAATTCGGGCGGAGGCATCTGTTAAAGCCGTCCCTGATATTGTCGGCGGTGGTTCTGATCATCGTGTTCTGCCTGATCATAGGAGGTGCGGTATGAACAGAGTGATTTGTGTGATCGCCTATCTGCTTTTGGCGCCCCTGATCGGCGGGCTGATGGACAGCTTTGACCGGATCGTGAGCGCGCGGATGCAGAGGCGGAAGGGACCGTCGGTATGGCAGCCTTTTTATGATTTGAGAAAGCTGTTTTCCAAGCAGATGCTGGCGGTCAACAATGTGCAGCTTTTGCTGAATTTAAGCTATCTGGTGTTTATCGTCATCGCCGGGGCGATGCTGTTTGGCGGCATGGATATTCTGATGTGCCTGTTCATCCTGTCCACGGCGGACATGTTTCTGGTCATGGCGGCGTCCAGCGATTCCTCGCCCTTTGCAAACATGGGGGCAAGCCGGGAAATGGTGCAGATGATGGCGTACGAGCCGCTGACGCTTCTGGTGGCGGTCGGGTTTTATCTGGCGACCGGATCCTTCCATGTGGCGGACATCATTCAGGCGCCGGTCAGCGCGGTGGCGTTTATGCCGGGGTTTTTGGTGGGCTTTATGTTTACGGCGGCGTTAAAGCTGAGAAAATCCCCCTTCGACCTGTCCACGAGCCATCATGCCCATCAGGAGATGGTAAAGGGCATTACGACCGAGATGAGCGGGGCGACGCTGGCGGTCATGAATATCGCGGAATATTATGAGATCGTGCTGATCTTCGGTATTTTCGGGCTGTTTATCGTCAACGAGTACTGGTGGAGCTGGATCGTGGCTGCCGCAGTGTGTATGGTGATCTATTTTGCAGAGATTTTGTGGGACAACGTGAGCGCCCGTTTAAAATGGAATCAGGTGCTGGCAGGCTGCTGGATCGTGACGCTTCTGACGGGCGGCTTAAATCTGCTGATCCTGATGCTGATCAAATAAAGTGGGGAATGGAGATTGATATGGGAAAAGTATCGAATTCGCCGTGGCTTCTGCATTATGATGCAAGCAGCTGCAACGGCTGTGATATAGAGGTGCTGGACTGCCTGACGCCCAAATATGATCTGGAACGGTTCGGCGTGATCAATACGGGCGACCCGTTTCAGGCGGACATCCTTTTGATCACGGGCGGCGTCAACAGCCAGACCGAAAGCGTGGTAAAGCAGCTTTACAGCCAGATGCCGGAGCCGAAGGTGGTCGTGGCAGTCGGGATCTGCGCCTGCACGGGCGGCGTTTTTAAGGAATGCTATAACATCCGGGGCGGCATCGACACGGTGATCCCGGTGGACGTTTACGTGCCGGGCTGCGCGGCGCGTCCGGAGGCGATCATCGACGGCGTCGTGGAGGCGTTAAAGATTCTGGATGAAAAAACAAAGGCGCTGGAACGGTCAAAGGAGCAGAAATGATGGAAGACAAAAATCAGATCAGGGAAATCTCGATGGATGATTTTTTTAATGAAGTGATCCGTATGAAAATGGAGGAATGGCGGCTTGTGCAGATCTGCGCCGTGCGAATAGAGGACGGCTTCGAGCTGAGCTATTCGTTCTGCAAAAATTATGAAATGGTAACGCTTCGTCTCCATACGGGAACGGATGAGGAAGTATCCAGCATTACGCAGGTATATCCCTGCGCGTTTATCCAGGAAAACGAGGCGGCAGAGCTGTTTGGCGTGCCGATCAAAAACCTGACGGTAGACTATCATCATAAGCTTTACCGGATTGATCGGGAAACGCCGTTTAAGGAAAAGGGGTGAGGGAAGATGGCAAAACAGAGTATTGTACCGTTCGGGCCGCAGCATCCGGTGTTGCCGGAGCCGATCCATCTGGATCTTGTGCTGGAGGATGAGGTGGTCGTGGAAGCCATCCCCAGCATCGGATTTATCCACCGGGGGCTGGAAAAGCTGGTGGAAAAAAAGGATTTTAAACAGTATGTTTACATCGCGGAGCGCGTCTGCGGCATCTGCAGCTGCGGGCACGGCATGGGCTACTGCGAGGCGGTGGAGCATGTGATGGGCATTGAGGTTCCCAAAAGGGCGTCCTATCTGCGGACGATCTGGATGGAGATGAGCCGCGTGCACAGCCATCTTTTGTGGCTGGGGCTTTTGGCGGACGCCATGGGTTTTGAAAGCCTGTTTATGGAAGCGTGGCGGCTGCGCGAGGAAGTGCTGACGATGTTCGATTTAACGACCGGAGGGCGGATCATTTTTTCGGTAAATACGGTCGGCGGCGTATTAAAGGACATGGACGGTTCGATGTTAAAGGCGATCTCCGATATGGCAGAGAAGCTGGAAGAGGCGATCCGCCCGATGACGAAAACCTTTTTAAAGGATTACACGGTGCAGAGCCGTTTAAAGGAGCTGGGCGTCTTAAAAAGAAAGGATGCGCTGCTTGCAGGGGCGGTGGGGCCGATGCTGCGCGCCAGCGGCGAAGCCTATGACGTGCGGATGCTGGGCTATGGCGCATATTGCGACCTGAATGTGGAGCCGGTCGTCCGCACGGACGGCGATTCCTATGCAAGATGCGAGGTGCGTCTGGAAGAGCTTGTGCAGTCGCTCCATCTGATCCGGGAGGCGGTTTCCAAAATCCCGGAGGGGCCGGTCGCAGAGCCGGTCAAGGGCAATCCTTCCGGGGAATATTTTATGCGCATCGAACAGCCAAGGGGCGAGGCAATTTATTATGTAAAAGGAAACGGTACGAAAAATCTGGACCGTTTCCGCCTGCGCACACCGACGACGAGCAACATTCCGCCGATGGTGGATCTGTTAAAGGGTTGTCAGCTGGCGGATGTGCCGCTGCTGATCCTGACGATCGATCCGTGCATCAGCTGTACGGAACGCTAGGATTTGGAGGAAGATAGAGATGGATCTTGATAAAATAAAAGCAGATCTGGAGCTTGACAAGGTAAAGGTGTTTGTCTATGCCAAAACCGCGCTGAAAAATCTGTTTTCCAAGCCCGCCACCGTCGCATATCCGGAAAAACCGGCGGAATTTCCGGAGCGGATGCGGGGACATATTGAAATAAACGCAGCCGATTGCATCGGCTGCGGGATGTGCATGCGTTCCTGCCCGCCCGGCGCGATCACGGTCAACCGGGCAGAAAATACGTGGTCGATCAGCCGGTTCGACTGCGTGCAGTGCGGAAGCTGCGTGAATATGTGCCCGAAGAAATGCCTTTCGATCGTGTCGGGCTACACTGCGCCGGGGACAGAGAAGCGGACGGATACGGTGGAGATTCCGGAGAAGAAGGTTGTGGTAAAGCCGGCGGGGCAGGGAGGGATAGCTTCGGCGGAAAAGAATCCTGTAAATCCGGCAGACGGGGCTGAAAGAAGGATGCCGGACCGCACTGGATCAGATTGCGGAAAAACAGTATGCGCGGAAGCTGGAACGCAGCGGATTTAAGAGCGTGCTTCGGTATGGGATCGCATTCTGGCAAAAGGAGTGCATGGTCGCAGCGGATGAAATAAAAGAATAACATTCAGAGGATCGCCCGGCTTCGGAGATTTTTCCGGGGCCGGGCGATTTTCGGATTTATGCAAAAGGTTGTGGGATATAGGATGTTTTTGGCAATACAGGCTGTTTTTGGCTTGACAGAAAGCACTTGCTGCGGTATTGTAAAATCAGTTATGATAGTTGGGCGGCGGACGTTCTGGTCTGCCTTTTTCGAGGGCGAATCGCCCGGATTTTCCGATGGGATAAAGAAGAATTTATATTCGCATACATAATTTTTGCGGGACGGAAAGGAAGTTATGTATTGTCAGATCAATGCGGGAGGGCTTTACGGTTTAAAAAGCTATGCCGCGCAGGTGGAGGTCGATGTGTCGAGAGGGCTCCCGTGCTTTGACATGGTGGGGCTTTTGGACAGCGAGGTGCGCGAAGCACGGGAGCGGATCCGTGTGGCGCTGCACCATATTGGGATGGGGCTTTCCGCGGAAAAAATAACGGTCAATCTTTCCCCGGCGGGTATCCCCAAAACGGGAACGTCGTTCGATCTTCCGGTGGCGCTTGGAATCCTTGCGGCAAAGGAGGTAATCCCGCCCGAAAGGCTCAGGGGCGTCTGGGCGGCAGGGGAGCTGGGGCTGGACGCGCGGGTAAAGCCGGTGAGGGGCGTTTTGGCGATGGTGACGGCGGCAGCAGAAGCAGGAATTTCCGAATGTATCCTGCCGATGGAAAATTTCCGGGAGGGGCTTTTGCGGGAGAAAATCTGCGCGATGGGCGTGGAGACGCTGGAAGAGGCGATGATCTATCTGGCCTCGGACGCAGAGGAACGGAGTCTGCTGAGAAAAAAGGCGCAAAAAGGGATGGAAAAGCTGCCCTGTACAGGGCGGACACAGACAGAAGAGGAGCCGGATTTTTCGATTGTAAAGGGGATGGAGGAAGCAAAGACTGCGGCGATGGCAGCGGCGGCAGGCATGCACAATCTGCTGCTTGCAGGGCCGCCGGGAACCGGGAAAACGATGCTGGCGCGGTGTATGCCCGGGATTTTACCGCCTATGACGCGGCAGGAGCAGTATGAGATTTCTTCCATTTACAGCGCGGCAGGGCAGCTGGAGGAGGGGCGGCTTTTGGAAAAAAGACCGTTCGTAAGCCCGCACCATACGGTGTCGCCTTATGCGCTGACCGGAGGCGGCAGCATCCCAAAGCCCGGGATGGTGACGCTGGCGCACAGGGGCGTTTTGTTTTTGGACGAGCTGGCGGAATTTAAGCGTCAGACGCTGGATGTGCTGCGCCAGCCGTTGGAGGAGGGAAAGATTTTTCTGGCAAGGAGCAGGGGGAATTTTGTGTATCCGGCGGATTTTATGCTGCTTGCCGCTACCAATCCGTGTCCCTGCGGCTATTATCCGGACCGGAACCGGTGCAGATGCCGGGAGTGGGAGGTGGCGCGTTATCTGTCGCGGATCTCCGGGCCGCTGCTGGATCGGATTGATTTATGCTGCAGCGTATCGCCGCTTCCGGTACGGATGCTGTGGGAGACAAAAAACGCTTCGGAAGCTGCTTTAGATGCCCTTTCGGATGACGCAGGCAAAAAAGCGCCGTCCGACAGCGTCCGGATGCGGGAGCGGGTTTTGGAAGCGCGGGAGCGCCAGAGCTTCCGCTACGCAGGCACGCCGATCGGAGTAAACGGGCGGCTGGGGGCAGGGGAGATTTTGCGGTATTGCGCGCTGGGCTTTCAGGAACAGGAATTTCTGGAAAAAGCGGCGGGACAGGCGGGGCTTTCGGCACGGGGCTGTCATCGCGTGATCCGCACGGCGCGGACGCTGGCAGATCTGGACGGCAGCGAGAGGATTCTGGTGCGCCACTTAAGTCAGGCGGTGTATTACCGGAATCAGCATATGCTGCAAAAATGAGGGATACAAAAAGGAGGAGCGATGAACGAGCGGGAAAAAGCGGAATATTTTGCGCTGTGCAGCATAGATGGATTAGGGAGGGCGGGGATCATGCGCCTTTTGGAAAAAACAGAAAGCGTATCGGAGGCGCTTACGCTTTCAGAACCGGCGCTGCGGGAAATACTGGGAGAAGCGCGGGCAAAAAAAGTGAGCGCGCAGCTTTCCGGCGCCCGGGCAGATGAGGCGGCAAAAAAATTGGAGGATTTTCAGAAAAGGGGAATTTTTTTCCTGCCTTTGTGGGATGATGATTATCCAAAGCGGCTTCGCCAGATTCCGGATCCTCCGGCGGCGCTCTATGGAATAGGAAGAGTTCCGGACGATCCGGGGAAAAAACGGGCGCATAAAGCGCCGGATAGGGCAGGAGAGTGCGGAAAAGCCGCGGCGGTCGTGGGAGCGAGGGCAGCGTCGGCTTACGGACAGGAGATGGCGGCTTATTTTGGGCGCGGGCTGGCAAAGGAGGGCATCACGGTCGTCAGCGGCATGGCGCGCGGCGCAGACGGGATCGCCCAGGCGGCGGCGTTGCAGGCGGGAGGTTTTTCTATCGCGGTGCTGGGCTGCGGCGTGGACGTGTGTTATCCGCCGGAAAACAGAAAGCTCTATGACCTGCTTAAGGAAAGGGGATGTATTCTGTCGGAATATCCGCCGGGGACGCAGCCCCATGCGCATCTTTTTCCGCCGCGCAACCGGATCATCAGCGGGCTTTCCGATCTGGTGCTGGTCATCGAGGCGCGGGAAAAGAGCGGCACGCTCATTACGGTGGACATGGCGCTGGAACAGGGGCGGGACGTATTCGCCGTGCCGGGACGCATTACGGATCTGTGCAGTCGGGGCTGCAACCGGCTGATCGGAAACGGCGCGGGGGCTGCGGTAAGCGTGGCGCAGATTTTGCGGGAGCTGGACGGGGGCGGCAGCGCAGAAGTACCGGACGATGATCAAAAGCCTGCGGGCAGGAAAGGCGCAGCGCCAGACGGCAAAAAGCCGGCACAATCCGAAGGCGCGCCAGCCTCCCTGCGCTCCCCTTTTCGCCGCGCGGTATGGGAGGCGTTGGATACCACGCCGGAAAGCCTCGACGCGGTGCTTTTAAAGCTTCGGGAAGGGGGATGGGAGGCGTCTGCCCCTGCCGTAATGGAGGAGCTTGTCTTTCTGGAGCTGGACGGGCTTGCAGGCGCAAGCGGCGGGCAATATTATCGGAAATTATCAGAAAATTTCTGCTTGCAATGAACCCTGATATGGTGTATAGTGGTTCACGATAACTGCACGGAAAGACAAAAATGTGCGGAATAGCAGTAAAAGGGATTGGGGATATCAGAATATGGCGAAATATTTAGTGATCGTGGAGTCACCTGCCAAAGTAAAGACGATAAAGAAGTTTCTGGGAGCCAACTATGAGGTGGCAGCCAGCAACGGGCATGTGCGCGATTTCCCGAAGAGCCAGTTCGGCATCGACGTGGAACATGATTACGAACCGAAATATATTACGATCAGAGGAAAGGGCGACATCCTTGCCAACCTCCGCAAAGAGGTAAAAAAGGCGGAAAAGATCTATCTGGCGACGGACCCGGACCGGGAAGGGGAGGCAATCTCCTGGCATCTGATGGAGGCGCTGAAGCTTTCCGGCAAAAAGGTATATCGTATTACGTTTAATGAGATCACCAAAAGCGCGGTCAAGGAGTCCTTAAAGCACGCGCGGGAGATTGACATGAATCTGGTGGACGCGCAGCAGGCGCGCCGTATGCTGGACCGCATGGTTGGCTACCGGATCTCGCCGCTTCTGTGGGCGAAGGTAAAGCGGGGGCTGTCGGCGGGACGCGTGCAGTCGGTGGCGCTGCGCATCATCTGCGACCGGGAAGAGGAGATTAACGCTTTTATCCCGGAGGAATACTGGACGCTGGACGCTTCCTTTAAGATCCCGGGCGAAAGAAAGCTTCTGACCGCCAAATATTACGGCGAAGGCGATACAAAGCGCCAGCTAAAGAGCGCAGAAGAGGTGGAGCGGGTCAAAAAGGACTGTGAGAACGCTTCCTTTGCCGTTTCTGATGTAAAAAAAGGTGAGCGCGTCAAAAAAGCGCCCCTGCCCTTTACCACCTCCACTTTGCAGCAGGAAGCCAGCAAGGTGCTGAATTTTTCGACCCAGAAAACAATGCGTCTGGCGCAGCAGCTCTATGAGGGCGTGGACATCAAGGGGCAGGGAACGGTCGGTATCATTACCTATCTGAGAACCGATTCCACCCGTGTTTCCGAGGAAGCGGAAGAGATGGCGAAAGCCTATATCACGGAGAAATACGGCGAACAGTACGCGGGCGAGGGAACAGTCAGGAAAAGCGGGCAGAAGATCCAGGACGCCCACGAGGCGATCCGCCCGACAGATGTGGCGCGCATCCCACTGGAATTAAAGGAATCTTTGTCGAGGGACCAGTTCCGTCTGTATCAGCTCATCTGGAAGCGCTTCATGGCAAGCCGTATGACGGCTGCGCGCTATGAGACGACGTCCGTAAAGATCGACGGCGGCGGGCACCGTTTTACTGTGGCGGCGAGCAAGGTCGTTTTTGACGGCTTTATGAGCGTCTACACGATGGATGATGAGGACAAGGCGGAAAACAACACGCTGGCAAAGAGCATCGACAAGGATACGAAGCTGGCATTTGAAAGCTTTGACGGGGCGCAGCATTTTACGCAGCCGCCCGCCCACTATACGGAGGCGTCCCTTGTGCGGACGCTGGAGGAGCTCGGGATCGGACGTCCCAGCACCTATGCGCCGACGATCACGACGATCCTTGCGCGCCGCTATGTGGCAAAGGAGAACAAAAATCTTTATGTGACAGAGCTGGGCGAGGTCGTGAACAAAATGATGAAGGACGCGTTCCCGACAATCGTGGACGTGAACTTTACGGCGAACATGGAAGCACTTTTAGACGGCGTTTCCGAAGGGACGGTAGACTGGAAGACGATCGTTTCCAATTTTTATCCGGATCTGGACGAGGCGGTAAAAATTGCGGAGAAGGATCTGGAAGAGGTCAAGATCGGCGACGAGGAATCGGACGAGGTGTGCGAGCTGTGCGGCCGCCGCATGGTCATCAAATACGGCCCGCACGGACGTTTTCTGGCATGCCCGGGCTTCCCGGAGTGCCGCAATACGAAGCCTTATTATGAGAAGATCGGCGTTGCCTGCCCCAAATGCGGAAAAGACATCGTTATGAAAAAGACGCAGAAGGGCAGACGCTATTACGGCTGTATCGACAATCCGGACTGCGATTTCATGGTGTGGCAGAAGCCTTCCAATGAGAAATGCCCGGTATGCGGCTCGATCATGCTGGAAAAGGGAAACAAGCTCGTATGCTCCAAAGAGGGCTGCAGCTTTGTAAAGGAAAAAGAAGAAGAGAAGGAATAGTACCGTTTGCCGGAAAGCCAGCGAACGGTAACGAAGTAACGCTTCGTCTCCGGACGCTTGACACAGGAGACGAATGTTTGGAGGAACAGGAAGCATGAGTGGTGTCCAGCTTCTGGATAAGACCAGAAAGATAGGAAAATTGCTGCATAACAATCATTCCAGCAAGGTGATTTTTAACGACATCTGCCGGGTCATGCAGGATACGACGCAGTCAAATGTGCTGGTGATCAGCCGCAAGGGAAAGGTGCTGGGGCTTTCGGACAAGGACGGCGGCGCAATCTGCGAGCTTTCCGGCTGCAGCGTGGGGAGCTTTCTGGATCCGCTTTTGAATGAACGCATGCTGTCGATCCTTTCTACGAAGGAAAATGTGAATTTAACGACGCTCGGCTTTGACGGCGCGGAGGAACAGGAGTTTTCCGCGATCGTTACGCCCATCGAGATCGCCGGCGAGCGGCTGGGCACGCTGTTTTTATACCGCCGCGAAAAAAGCTACAGCATCGACGACATCATCCTGTGCGAATACGGGGCGACGGTCGTAGGGCTGGAAATGCTGCGCGCCGTGAATGAAGAGAGCGCGGAGGAGGACAGAAAGGCGGCGGTCGTGCACGCGGCGCTGGGCACGCTGTCTTATTCGGAGCTGGAGGCGATCGGGCTGATCTTTGAGGAATTAAAGGGCGGCGAGGGCATCCTTGTGGCGAGTAAGATCGCGGATCAGGCGGGCATTACCCGTTCTGTGATCGTAAACGCGCTGCGCAAATTTGAGAGCGCGGGCATCATCGAATCCCGTTCTTCCGGGATGAAGGGAACCTATATTAAGATCCGGAATGAATTTGCCTATTCGGAGATCAAAAAACTCCGGGAAAAGAAATAGAATCAATTTAGCCCCAATCGGTCTGTTACAAGAAATAAAAACTCCCCCTTGCAAGAGGGGGAGTTTTGTGTTAGAATCCAAATGTTATAGCTAAAAAGCACGCATTCTGCTGCGCCGCGGGTGTCCCTTAACGCTTTGGATGGCGGCGAGTCGGAGATTTTTCCCGAAAAGAGTGCGGAAGAACAAACCACAGGAGGACAAAAAATGAGCGTTATTTCCATGAAACAGTTACTTGAAGCAGGTGTTCATTTCGGACATCAGACCAGAAGATGGAACCCTAAGATGGCTCCCTACATCTTCACAGAGAGAAACGGCATCCACATCATCGACTTACAGAAGTCTGTTGTAAAAGTGGACGAGGCTTACAAGGCAGTATTCGAGATCGCTGCACAGGGCGGCACGATCCTGTTCGTAGGCACAAAGAAGCAGGCACAGGACGCTGTTAAGACAGAGGCTGAGCGCTGCGGAATGTACTTTGTAAACGAGAGATGGCTGGGCGGCATGCTGACCAACTTCAAGACCATCAGAAGCAGAATCGAGAGACTGAAAGCAATCGAGGCTATGGCTGAGGACGGCACTTTTGAAGTTCTGCCTAAGAAAGAAGTTATCCAGATCAAGAAAGAGTGGGAGAAGCTGGAGAAGAACCTTGGCGGTATCAAGGATATGACAAGAATCCCTGACGCGATCTTTGTTGTAGATCCCAAGAAGGAGAGAATCTGCGTACAGGAGGCTCACGCTCTGGGCATCACACTGATCGGTATCGGCGATACAAACTGCGATCCTGAAGAGCTGGATTACATCATCCCCGGCAACGACGACGCGATCAGAGCCGTTAAGCTGATCACTTCCAAGATGGCAGATGCTGTGATCGAGGCAAATCAGGGCGAGGAAGTTTACACAGAAGAGGCAGTTGCTGTTTCTGAGGCTTCCGACATCGAAGAGGTTGCTTCCCAGGAGGCATAAATAGCTGGTTCGGGATCCGGGATCCTGAAGGAACATGACAACCGGTTTTTAATGGAGGATTGAAAAATGGCTGTTACAGCTGCAATGGTAAAAGAGTTAAGAGAAATGACCGGCGCCGGCATGATGGACTGCAAGAAGGCGCTGACAGCTACAGAAGGCGATATGGATGCCGCTGTAGAATTTTTAAGAAAGAACGGACAGGCGAAGGCTGAGAAGAAGGCAAGCCGTATCGCAGCAGAAGGTATCTGCCGCATCGTTGCAAAGGACGACAGCACAGCAGCTGTTGTTGAAGTAAACTCTGAGACAGACTTCGTTGCAAAGAACGAGAAGTTCCAGACATTTGTAGGCGCGGTTGCAGAGCAGGTTGTTGCTTCCGAGAATACAGATCTGGATGCGTTCCTGGCTGAGCCTTGGCACGCAGATGCGTCCAAGACCGTAAAGGACGTTTTGGTTGAGCAGATCGCTGTAATTGGCGAGAACTTAAAGATCAGAAGATTCGAGAAGGTTGTTGCAGAGCACGGCTGTGTTGTATCCTACACACACGGCGGCGGCCGCATCGGCGTTCTGGTTGAGGCTGACACAGACGTTGTAAACGACGCTGTAAAAGAGGCTCTGACAAACGTTGCAATGCAGATCGCAGCTCTGAATCCGAAGTACGTTTCCACTGCTGACGTATCCGAAGAGTACAAAGAGCATGAGAAAGAGATCCTGAAGGCTCAGATCGCAAACGATCCTAAGATGGCAGGCAAGCCCGAGAAGGTGATCGAGGGCGCAGTAATTGGCCGTCTGAACAAAGAGCTGAAGGAAGTATGCCTGCTTGAGCAGGTTTACGTTAAGGCAGAGGACGGCAAGCAGACCGTTGCACAGTATCTTGCACAGGTTGGCAAGGACAACGGCGCAAACCTTTCTGTAAAGAGATTCGTTCGTTTCGAGACCGGCGAAGGTATCGAGAAGAAGCAGGAGGATTTCGCTGCAGAGGTTGCTGCACAGCTCGGCTGATCGTCTGAAAGAAAAATATAAATGCAGGTTAGAACCCTTGAAAAGCCCAGAAATGGGAATTTCAGGGGTTTTTTTATTATGTCTGGATTCAGGTGCAGGGCTTAGGAGACCGCTTTGCTGATTCAGGCAGATTCCACACGCTTTTATACAACATATTCATACACATACAATACTCTGTCTTCTTCGACCCGGATCTCTTCAATCCTTGAAAATCCGCACCTTTCTGCAATCTTCCAGCTCCCCACATTCCGGTCCACGATATATCCCAGAATCTTTTTTACTTCCGGATGCGCGGGGAGGAGTTTTAAAATTCCCTGTACGGCTTCCGTGCCGTATCCATCCTTCCAGAATTTCGGCAGGATCATGAGAGTGGCGGTGAATTCGCCGGAATCCGGGGCATCCTCTGCAGGAATCAGGCTGATGTAGCCGACAAAATCATTGTTTCTATTGATGAGCGCGTAGGGAAGACAACCGTCTTCAAGATAGTGCCGCAGAAGCGTTCTTGTCTGTTCGAGGGAGGTGTGCTTTCCAAAGCGCATATAGCGGGCTGATGCTTCATCGGAATAAAGCTTGTGCAGCATAGGCAGGTCGTCCTTGTAAAGGGGACGCAGGGTAAGTCTGTCTTTCAAAGTATCAAATCCTTTCTTTTCCGGTTGTGACAGGAGTTTTAAACTGCTGCAATCACTCTGTATCATTTCATAACAGTGTAGCGCTAAATGCCGGAAGTGTCAAATTATACATTTTTTCAATAAAATATTACTCCAAATCCCGTCGAAAAAGAACAAATACAACAAAATAAATGGAAAATTTCATAATTTTTATAGAAAATTTACGATTGAAAAATAATCATGAAACCCATATAATAATATTTAAACGTACATAAAAGTCTGTTTAAAACCGACAACACGCATAAAACAGAAGAATTGATTTATATCAATAAAGTGGATTTTTCACAGAAATGGAAAGGATGCGGCGGGAGAGCCGGGACAAAAGCGACAGATGGAAGCAGGATACATCGATATACACAACCACAGCCTGTACGGAACGGACGATGGGGCGCGCAGTCTGGAGGAAAGCGTCGCCATGCTCCGACAGGCGGCAGAGGAAGGGATAAGGAAGGTCATTTTGACGCCCCATCAGAAGCCGGACAGAAGATGTGCGGATGCACACAGCATAAAAGAAAAGACGGAGCGGCTTCAAAAGGTGCTCGATGGTCTGGCTGTTCCGGTGCGCCTTTATCCGGGAGGGGAAGTTTTGTACAGCTATGATACAGAGGAGTTCCTGAAACAGGGCAAGGCATCAGTGCTGGCGGATTCTGCCTATGTGCTGACAGAGTTTTTGCCGGATGAGGAATGGGCTTATATCCAGAACGGACTATACAGGTTGTTGGATGCGGGATATATCCCGGTTCTGGCGCATGCGGAGCGGTACGGGAATCTGGTGCGGGACCTGGACAGAGTGGACGGGCTGCGGGAAAGCGGCTGTCTGATACAGGTTAATTCGGGAAGCCTGACAGGCTTTGGAGGCACGCAGATGAAGCGGACTGCAAAAAAGCTGGTAAAAGAAGAGCTGACAGATATAGTGGCAACGGACGCGCACCGGGCATCGGGAGGACGGCAGGCGTATATGAAGGAATGCGCTTCTTGGCTTTCCAAAAAATGCGGCGTTGCATATGCGCAGCGGCTTTTATATGAAAATGCCGCCGCAATATTGGAAGGCTGTTCACAAAAGAAATAGCAGGGGAGAAGAGATGACAATGGAAAATCGCAGTCAGATGCAGAATGATGAAATGGAAATCGACCTTATCGATCTTATGAAAATGCTGATCGGGAAGCTTCCGCTGATGATAGCTGTGGGAATATGTACCGCGATGCTGGCCTTTTTATACAGCGGGTTCGTATCAGCGCCGACCTATCAGTCGGCGACAAAGATATATATTTTGAACAAAACGGAAAACGCGAACGTCACATACAGCGATATCCAGCTGGGGACGCAGCTGACGAAAGACTATGCAGAGCTCATCAAGAGCCGGTTTGTGCTGGAATCGGTTATAGAGCAGCTGGGACTTCCCGTAAGCTATGAAAATCTGAACGGGAGAGTGAGCGTGGCGTCCCCGGACGACACCCGCGTGCTCACCATCACGGTGACGGATACCGACCCGGTACGGGCGATGAAGACGGCGAATGCGGTACGAGAGGCAGCGGCCATGCACATTAGCAATGTGATGGATATCGAGGCGGTAAATGTGGTGGAAACGGCGAATGCTCCAACCCATAAGACAGGACCGTCAGTAGGGAGAAATACGGTGCTTGGCGGGATGCTCGGTGTCCTGGTCGTGGCGGGCATCGCGGTAGTTTCCTACCTGATGAACGATACGATACGCACGGCGGAGGATGTGGAGCGTTACCTCGGCCTGTCTACGCTGGCGGTCATCCCCATGAATGAGGGGGAAACGAAAAAGCGCAGAAAAAAAAGCCGCCGCAGCCGCCGCTGAACAGTTATGGGAAACAACAGGAAAGAAGAGGGAAGAGAACAAGCATGCAGAATGTAGTGATCCGAACGACCGAACAGCTGGACTTCAGGACGAAGGAAGCATATAAAACACTGCGTACCAATTTGAGCTTTGCAGGAAAAGACGTAAAGGTCATTTCGCTGACGAGCTGTACGCCGAACGAAGGCAAGAGCAGCGTCTCCTTTCAGCTGTGCATGTCGCTGGCAGAAAGCGGGAAAAAGACAGTCCTCGTGGATGCGGATATGAGAAGGTCCGTGCTGCGGGGCAGATATAAGGCGAGCCGCGAAAAATACGGCCTTTCCCATTATCTGAGCGGACAGGCGGAATACGACGACGTGTGCTGCCGGACGAACGTGGAAAACTTCGACATTATTTTCGCAGGGCCGGTACCGCCGAATCCAAGCGAGCTTTTGAGCGGGGACAGCTTTAAAGGCCTGATGGAGCTTCTGAGATGGAAGTACGATTATGTGATCGTGGATACGCCCCCGCTGGGCAGTGTGATAGACGGCGCGGTGGCGGCGGCATACTGCGACGGCGCGGTCATCGTTGTGGAAAGCGGCGCGGTAAGTCATAAATTCGTGCAGAACATAAAGGAACAGCTGGACAAGGTAAACTGCCGCGTGCTGGGCTGCGTGCTCAACAAGGTAAACCTGAAGAAAAATCCGTACTACGGCAGATATTATCAGCAGTATGCGGGATATTACGGGAGTGCGGAGGAAGAGGGAGAAGACGTGATGGCTCCGCTTAAAAAGACTGCGGAGGAAACGTTTCAGCCAAAGGAAGCGGATAAGGCAGAGACAGACGGAGCAGGAACAGCGGAGGAAAAGGAATGAATATCAAGACGATGACAGCCGGTTTTTTCGCGTTGGATGCAGTACTGATAGGGATAGGCGCCTTTTTGTATATGAGACAGGACAGGACTGCCCCGGTCATTGCAGTGCCCGAGACGGCGCTGGTCTATGAGGAGACAATGACGCAGGAGCAGCTTCTTGAAGGGGTTACGGCGTATGACGCGAAGGACGGCGATGTGACAGACAGGCTTTTTATTGAAAAAATATCGGATATGGCGGACGGAAGGGTGCTCGTGACATATGCAGCCTCGGACGCTTCCAACAACGTTTCGGAAAAATCAAGGATTCTTGAAGTCAGGACAACAGGACATAATATACAGCAGACAGAATAGACAGGACAGATTCGATTGCAGCAGGCAAAATCGTCGCGACGCCGCGTTTTGACCGCCGCATGGTAAAAGAGAAAAGTCATCCGTGCGGGAGATTTCCCGGACGGAATGGCGAAGCCTGCCCAAAAAACGGTTTTCGGGCGGCAAAAAACGAAAAAATCAGGTGCAGAGGCAAAGAAGCATGTGGTATGTGGTGTGGATCAGAACCGGACAGGAAGAAAAACTGAAACAGATGTGTGAAATACTCATTGGACAGAGCCGGGTTTATGAGGAATGCTTCATCCCGAAAACGGAAACGGTGCGCCGCATAAGGGGTGTTCTTTCCAGGCGGGAAAATATACTGTTTCCGGGATATTTGTTTTTTGAAAGCGCCAATCCGGCAGCTTTATATGAACAGCTGAAAAAAATCCCGGAATTTACAAAGCTTCTGGGAGCAGATGGAGTTCCGAAGCCCCTGTATCCTCATGAAGAGGAATTTTTAAAAAGCCTGTCTGACGAGGACAAGGTTATCAGAATCTCTAAGGGATATCTGATTGGAGATGAACTGACCGTGACGGACGGACCGTTGAAAAGCTGCCGGGGACAGCTTGTGCACATTGATCGCCACAAGCGGGAGGCAAAGCTGAGGGTGGATTTTCTGGGAGACAGACGGACGGTCACGGTAGGACTTGAGGTTATAAAAAAAGAGGAAACAAAATGAGCTTGAACCGGTTAAAACGGCAGGATTTTCATACTTGTATGTGTGCGGCGGCGCTGTTTGTACTTTGGATCGCAGTATTTTGTGCGAGGGGACTGCCTGTAGCCGTAACGATGGTCTTTCTTGGAACGGCAGCCATTGCGGGAGCGACAGTCGATGCCTTTGACGTGTCGGTCAGGACGGAGGACGCGCTGGCGATCAGGCTGCTATGTGCGTGTACGCCGGCCTTTTTGGTAACAGCGTCAGCTTTTGGGAATCCGGGGCAGGCGGCGGTAGCGTATGTGGAAGCCATCCTGACGGGAGGAATATGGCTTATCGCAGCAAAACACTGGATGCGTCGGGAGATTTGTCCGGGCTGGACGCTGCTTGTCTATGATGGGCCGGAAAACCTTGCAAGGGCAGAACGTCTGGCGCAAAGCAGGAACGACCTGATTGCTGTGACAGGACGCATTTTGTGGACGAATCCGGATGAAATCGGGCATATAGTGGAAATTTACCGGATTCCACAGCTGGTGATCTGTTTAAAGGACGAAAAAAAAGAGCTGCTGGATGAGTGCAGAAAAAGAGGGATCACAGCATTTGTCGGAGAGAATCCAAAAGAAAAAGGATACAGGCTGGACAGGAGCGGGATATATTATGTAAGACCTGTACCGCCGGTATGGAAACGGTGGTTCTATAAAAAAGGAAAGAACGGGGTCCTGAAAAAATGATCAGCATTATCGTACCGGTCTATAATGCGGAAAAATACATAGAGACAACGATAGAAATGGTTTGCAGACAGACGTATCCGGACTGGGAGCTGATTCTGGTGGATGACTGTTCCAGAGATAAAAGCGTAGAAAAAATCCGGGAATGCATCCGGAAAATGGAAGCGTTGGAAAGTGGAAACCGGACATTATGCGGAGAGGAGAAAATCCGGCTGATCCAAAAGCTGAAAAATGAGGGTGCGGCAGAGGCACGTAACACCGGAATCGATGCGGCAAAGGGAAGATATATCGCCTTTTTGGATGCGGATGACGTGTGGTATCCGCAGAAGCTGGAAAAGCAAATGGCATTTCTGGAAAAGCATGGTGCGGCCTTTGTGTTCTCCGCTTATGAATTCGGGGACGAAAACGCCGTTCCGACCGGGAAAGCGGTGCATGTCCCGAGACTTCTTCATTATAAGGAGGCGTTGAGCAGGACGGTCATTTTTACTTCAACGGTGCTGCTGGATACGCAGAAAACCGGGAAGGAGCTCATTCATATGCCTGCCATCGGCAGTGAGGACACCGCGACCTGGTGGAATATCCTGAAGGCGGGCTTTATTGCTCACGGGCTGGATGAATCGCTGGCAATCTATCGTCGACCAGCTCAGTCATTGTCCTCCGATAAGGGAGTTGCCGTTAAAAGAATATGGAATCTCTACCGGACAGTCGCGGAATTAAGTGTTCCGGCGGCTGCTTTTTATCTGTTCCGGTGGGCATGGCGGGCAAGCATCCGTCGTCTGGTTGCAGATACCGTCCGGAATCATGCGGAGGCTGTAAAAAGGTTCGTCGTGCTGGAGCTGTCTTTTTTCGGGATACTCGTCCAGACGGCTGCTTTTGCATGGATGTGGTTCGGTTATTACTATCCGCTGGTGTCGAGCTATCGTGTCAGTCAGGAGGGCTTTGATTACGGAACAGGACTAAAGCTTTATTTCAGAGGACATCTGCTCGTCCTTGCCATCTATATGGTCGTTCTGCTGTGTCTGACCAAAATGAGCGGAGGGACGAAAACAGGATATTTGAAGCCGGGCAATATTTTTGCGTCGCAGACGACGTCGCTCGTGCTCACAAATGTGATTTCTTATTTTCAGATTTCCCTGATGAGAAACTGGCTCCTTCCGGCGGACGGGATGCTGGCGATGACGCTTATGCAGACTGCATTTGCGGGGCTGTGGGCGTTTGCGACCGATAAAATATTCCGGCTCGTTTTCCCTCCGATAGAAACGCTGGCGATAGCGGGAGAGAAGGATATCCGTCCGGTGCTGCGGGCGTTTGAGACGCGAGGGGACCGTTTTCAGGTACTGCGCACCCTTCATTTGAAGGACAATCTGGAAGAAATCAAGGAAGAATGCCTGCTCTGGTACGGCGCGGTCATTTTAGGACCGATGGAGGAGGCGACCCGCCGGGAGCTTCTGGAATTTTGCTACAGCCATTACATCCGCGTTTACCTGATGCCGGATGTGGCGGACATCCTGATGCAGGGAACGGAGCCGATGGAGCTGTTTGATATGCCGCTGCTGGAGCTTCGGGAATATCCGATCAGCTGGGAAATGCGTGTGTTGAAACGGATTGCAGATGTTGTTGTTTCTGCAGCGCTGCTGCTGTTGCTTTCGCCTGTGATTTTGTGCCGTGCGGTTTACGGAAAACTCAAATACGGCAGAGTCATGGAAACGCAGCGGTGCGTGACAAAATCGAACAAGGAGTTTGACCTGCATTTCTTTGCGACGGGAATGGACGGGAGACAGGACAGCGCAGACGAAAACGCCTGTTGGGATAAAAGCCGCATCAGCAGGCTTCCGATGCTGTGGGACGTGCTGCGCGGAAAAATGTCGCTCGTAGGGCCGCGGCCGCTTTCCGGGAAGCGGATGAAGGAGCTTCTGGAGCAGGACCCGCGATATTTTTACAGACTGCGCGTCAGGGCGGGACTGACCGGGTATGCGCAGATCTATGGCAGAAAAACGACGGCGGCAGAGGAGCTTTTTAAGCTGGATCTGATATATATACAGCATTTTTCCGGGCTGCTGGATCTGAAGCTTTTGCTTTTAGCGGCAGGGTCAAAAAGAAACAGGGATTAGGATGACAGGTTATGAGGTGGAGAGAAAATGAGAAAAAATGAATATGATGTGCCGGTAAGGATATGCAAGGTGCTGAATGTCATTTTGATGGCGCTTTGCTTTGCTGCGGTCTGGTATGGCTACTATGCGGACCGTGCGCTTGTGAAGTACTACAGAAGGGGCGACTGGGTCGTGATCTTTTTGTTTGCAATCCTTTATTTCGGGTTTTGCAGGTCTTATGACGCGTTCCACATTTCCACGAGCCCGATTTCGGAGCTCATTTACAGTCAGGGATTGTCGCTTGTGATCGCGGATTTTGCGCTGTACATGGTGATATGGCTGCTGTCCTTACATATGCCGAACGTGCTGCCGATGCTTCTGGTTCTGGCGGCGCAGCTTCTGGTATCCGTGCTTTGGGCGTTTCTTTCGCACAAATGGTATTTTTCCAATTACCGGCCGCGGGAGACGGCAGTCGTCTACGACGCGCGGGAAGGGATGGAGTCGCTGATAGGCGAATACGGTCTGGAAAGAAAGTTCAGGATAGAACATGTTTTGCAGGTAAAGGAATGTCTGGAAAATCTTTCCGGGCTGGACGGCTGCGATACGGTCTTTCTGGCGGGCATCCACAGCCATGACCGGAACATCATCCTGAAATACTGCATGTACCGGGGAATCCGGGTTTATGTTATCCCGCGCGTCGGCGACGTGATCATGGGCGGGGCGAAGCAGATACATATGTTCCATCTGCCGATGATGCAGATAGAACGCTATCATCCGATACCGGAATATGTGCTGGCAAAGCGCTTTTTTGACATCCTGCTCTCCGGCATCGCGCTTATCGTACTTTCACCGTTCATTCTGGTCACAGCGATAGCGGTCAAGAGCGACGGCGGCCCTGCCCTCTATAAGCAGAAGCGTCTGACAAAGGACGGCCGCGTATTTAATGTCCTGAAATTCCGCAGTATGCGGGTGGATGCGGAAAAAGACGGAGTGGCGCGCCTGAGCACAGGCGATAAGGACGACCGCATCACTCCGGTGGGCAAGGTCATCCGCAAGATACGTTTCGACGAGCTTCCCCAGCTCTTCAACATCCTGCGCGGCGATATGAGCATCGTCGGCCCGCGCCCGGAACGCCCGGAGATAGCGGCGCAGTACGAAAAGGAAATGCCGGAGTTTGCACTGAGGCTGCAGGCAAAGGCGGGACTGACCGGATACGCGCAGGTGTACGGCAAATACAATACGACGCCGTATGACAAGCTGCTGATGGATCTGACGTATATCGGACGGCCGAGTCTGTGGGAGGACTTTAAGATCTGTCTGGCGACGGTGAAGATATTGTTTATGCCGGAGAGCACCGAAGGGGTGGCTGAGGGACAGACGACGGCGATGGGGGAGAAGAAAGAGTAATAAAACGGTGGTTTACGATGGTTTTGAAACGATTCTTAGTAGTGTTTTTTAAATTTGCAATTAGGAAATAAACAGTTGTCTTACGAGGGCATTGTTGTCGAGAATTTACTATGGTCTTGGAGATAGCATCTGGCAAGAATACGAGGACTTTAAATTAAAAGGTGGAAGGAATCCAAGATAAACGTAAGGGTTTCCATAGGGATATGCGAGATTTCTGGAATAGGTACGACTCTTTTCATAATGGTGGTGTTGTTTTCAGAGATGAAGACAGAGCCTTTTGCGGCAAAAATATTTATAGGATATTGCCAATACAGGATGATTGAGAGCTTAAAAGAATAAAGTGGTTCAGACACTTTGAGATGCGCCTGAGCTGTTTATATGGGAGAGAGGAAAAATATTTTATGAAGATTGCTGTAGTATCGATAGGTAGTTTTGATACACAATACTCAGATTATCATATCATGCGGGACATTATTGTTGGTCTTCTTGAAAGGGGGCATAAGGTAAATTTGATTCAGAAGCAGTATTTGAATATACCGCAGTATCCGCAGCAATTTGAAAAATATCTGGGAAATCAACTTCACATTCAGAATATTCGTTTTGAAAAAAGGATGAAGACTGATTTAAAAGCTCGATATCTGGCAGACTTATCTTACTACAGAAGGGTTTGCCGATTGATGAAAAAGAATAGGCCAGATAAGATTTTTCTCCAGTCCAATAATACGGCATTTTTTACAGTGTTTTATGCAAAAAACATTTTAAAGTGTCCGCTCCTTTATAACGAACAAGACATTTTCCCGGAAAATGCGTATTTTGCGGGAATCCTTTCTGAAAAAAGCCCCATTTATAGAGTGGCTCATGTACTGCAAAAATATGCTTATAAAAATGCAACAGCATTGAGCACGATTTCCGATGATATGAAATCGACCATTATTACTCGGTATGGTATTCCGGAAGATAAAGTACAGGTGATTTACAACTGGGGGCATGAGGAATTGAAAGCTCATAGTGAAGAAGAGAATGTTTTTTTGAAAAAATACCCGAAGAAGTTAGGGGAGTTTCGTGTAGTTTACGCTGGCAATCTAGGTAAAATGCAGAATGTGGAACTTATCTTAGAAACGGCAGAATTAATGAAGAATGAAACAGATGTCAGTTTTTATATTGTTGGCGGAGGAGTAAACGAGAGACAGCTTAAGTCATTCGCAAAGGAAAAGGAATTGAAGAATGTGACGTTTGTTGGGATGCAGCCACCTGAAGAAGTTGCGGATCTCTATGCAGCGGCGGGTGTTAATGTGATTCCGCTTCAAAAAGGACTTATTTATGCAGCACTTCCGAGTAAAACGGCAGATTGTCTGATTGCAGGAAAACCGATTATTACTTGTGTGGATGAGGAGTCGAAGTTTGCAAAGCTGATGGAAGAAAGCGGTATTAAAAATGCAAGAAATGATTCTCCGGATGATCTTAGAAATGCCATTGATGCTATAAAAATTGGATTGTATAAAGGAAAAACAAAGACACTAAAAGATATTTGTCAAAAAAATCTAAATGTTAGTGAGTACTGTAAGCAGATTGAAGCACTGTAAAAATGTTATTAGTAAAACGGGCTTATATAATTGTAAACGTAAGGAGAATATGGAAGAATGGATGGTAGTTGTCTGGATATTTGCTTAGTTATGGGGCTTTATCCAAAGGAAAAGTATCAGGAGATAGAGAAAAATTCTATTTATGGAATTCAAAATGCAGCTAACGTATTCCAGTGGAATATTGTGAATGGATTGCTTGCAAATAATGTAAGAGATATCGAAGTAATTAATTCGATTTATATAGGCTCGTTTCCAAGAAAATTCAAACAAGCTGTTCTGCCGTCTTATGAGTTTGATGTTCAAGAAGGAATTGTAGGAAAGAACATCGGATTTTTAAATATTCCAGTGGTTAAAGAAATTGTTCGTTTTTTTTCCATGAAAAAGAATTTGAAGAAATGGGCACTGAATGGAAAGGGTAATAAGGTGGTAATAGCATATGCTGCAACTTATCCAATGACAAAGGCACTTTCCTATTTGAAAGGCATTAATCCGAGCATTAAGACATGTCTTGTGGTTCCGGATTTACCAATGTATATGAATCTTTCTCAGAGTAAAACAAGTATGCTTCATCATATAAAAGATAAAATTGTTGCAACTGAGATGCTCAAGGCGGATTGCTATGTATTGCTTACAGAGCAGATGAAAGATATGATTGATGGTGCTGAAAAGAAGCCCGTTTCAATTGTTGAGGGGATGTCTTCAGCGATTCGAGGCGAAGCAACTAGTCTTGAGCATTATGATGGATTGCCTTTTAGGTATTTTCTATATACAGGAACGCTTAATTATCAATATGGGATTATGAATTTACTCGACTCATATGAATCCGCAGAAACTGGGGATGTACATTTGGTTGTCTGTGGAGAGGGCGAAGCATCTGAGGAAATTAAAGAACGAATGAATAATGATGATAGAATTCATTTTCTTGGCTGTTGTTCGCATGAAAAGGTTCTGGAGCTACAAAAAGGGGCATTTGCATTAGTTAATCCAAGATGTAACGAAGGAGAGTATACAAAATATAGTTTCCCTTCCAAAATAATGGAGTATATGTCTTCTGGAAGACCAACTATTGCCTATTTTCTAGATGGAATGCCTAAAGAGTATAAGGAATATTTGATTTGCATTCAAGATAAACCAGATGGAATTCGTTCTGCGCTAGAATATGTTGTGCATAAAGGCGAGAACTTTTGTGAGACATTCGGAAAAAGGGCTAGAGATTTTGTGCTTGATAAAAAAAGTTGTAAGATTCAGATGGAAAAAGTTCTTGAAATGTTAAGTGGAGAAGCAATGTGAAATGATGAAAAAACGTGTTCTTATCGCCTCCTATAATATGATTGTTGGTGGGAGTACAACCGCGCTTATTGGCTTGTTAAATGCGTTTGATAAAACAACCTATGATGTGGATTTGATTTTATATAAGAATGAGGGAAAGTTATTTGATTTTATTCCCTTAAACATACGCGTTTTGCAGGAGGCATTCATTTGTAATGGGAAATTTGGAGGATTTAGAAAGCGAGTGAGAGGTATTCTCTCAGGTTACCTCTTAAAAGCTAGAGTAGAAAACATGAAAATCAAAAAAAAAGGTATGTCTCAGCAGATTCTCTATGATTTTCAGGTGAATCAACTATCTAGAAAAATTGAAGATCATTACGACATTGCGATAGGTTTTTTAGAAGGATGGTCCGACAGGTATATTGCGTCAAAGGTAGATGCTGATGTTAAAGTTGGTTGGTTACACTCTACGTTTTCCAAAATTGGAATTGTACCGAAATTGGAAGAAACTTGGATGGAAAAGGTTGATAAGATAGCAGTTGTTGCGCAAAGTTGTGCAGAAGATTTTGTAAAAACATTGCCGCAGTATAAGGACAAGACGTTTTATATTCCAAATATAATAGATGCAAATTACATTAGAACCCGAGCAGCTGAAATAGATGATGGAGATATTGATTATAAAAAATTTGCAACGAGTAAAAAATTCAGAATCATTTCTGTATGTAGACTTTCTATAGAGACAAAGGGATTAGACAGGATGATAGTTGCGGCAGAGAAGTTAAAGCAAGATGGGTATAGCTTTATTTGGTATGTTATAGGAGAAGGCGGTGATCGAGCTGCTATAGAAAAAATGATAATACAACGAAATTTACAAGAGCATTTTATTTTAGCGGGAGTTAGAATTAATCCATATCCCTTTTTGAAAGCGGCTAATATAATGTGCATGGCATCTAGGTGGGAGGGGATGCCGAGTACAGTTACGGAGGCTAAGATACTAGGAGTGCCATCTGTTGTTACGGAGTATTTATCTGCTCGGGAACAGATAATGGAATACACAGAGGGTGTAATTGTTGATAATAATGATGAAGCTATTGGGGATGGATTGAGATGGTGCTTGGATAATGAAAGCGAATTAAATAGAATGCGTGAGTACTTGTTGTCGCAACACTATGGGAGTGAGAAGAATTTCCACCAAATAGAAGATATATTGTTTGAAAGAGAGACTGGAAAATGAGCCGTAATATCGGAACAATTCAAATTAAATACGAAAAAAATAGAGGATACGATCTGCAGACGATTTGTTTGTGGGTATGTTATATCTGTTGTGTGCTGTCTGGGATTGTTCCACAGAAAATATTATCACTTATTATTATTGCTTGTGTAATCATAATATGTTGTCGTGGAAATTCAATTTCGGTATGGCCGATAATGATTTTCTATTACTCGATTCTTGGTACAATATTTGGAATCTCCGTGTATCGAATTTTTACGATTCTATTCTTAATAGTTCATTGTTACAGGATACAACGACCATCAATTAAGCGCCGTGTTCTTCCACCACTCGTAGTGTATATTTATTATTTGGTTGTGGTTGTGTTTAGTCATAGTGCCAAAACAATGTTGTTTTCTTTTGTGGATATTATTTGTGCAATTTTTTTAGTCTATGATTATCTCAATAATAAAGATGAAATGAATAAATTCTTTAAAAGCTATGTTGGAGTTTGCTTTCTTGCATTTTTAACTGGCATAATTTCAAAGAATGAAGTGTCTGTTTTGCAAAATTATGGCGGAAAGCTGTTGACAATTTCGAGATTTTCGGCAACTTTTGAAGATCCTAACTATATGGGGTTCTTTTATACAGTGGCTATTTTCGCAGTAGTTGCCTTGAAAATGTATCGTCCAATGGTAAGAGTTATAATTGTTGTTGCACTTTATGGAATTATTCTTACATCAATGAGTATGACTGCGATTATAGGCAATGTACTATTATGGGCGCTGTTCCTTTTGATTCGCGGCAATATTCGTCCTCGCACGGTGGCTATGGTTGCCATAGCTTTGCTTGCGGCGATAGGATTGTATAACTATGGGATTGGACATCCAGAAGTAAAACTAATCGGCGATATGAGTCTTAAAATACAGGACAAAATGAAACTTCTTTTTCTCAAAGACTTTGATTCGTTTTCTACAGGGAGAACATCGTTGTCGGAAGTCCACCTAAATATTTTTAATGATTCTTCAATCATTAGACAGATGTTTGGTGGATATGCAGTGAACTCATACTATATTGATGTTGCTCAGGGGGCAAATTTTTCGGCACACAATGAGTACATTGATATGTTACTAAATGTTGGAATAGTCGGATGGATTGTAATGTATGGATTTGTTGCTGTGAATGCTTTAAGAAAAATTGTTTTATTTAGAAAACAAAAGGATAATTCGTTTCTCTGTGGAACGATGATGAACTTTGCATGGTTATACTATGTAGCTACATTAACGGTATTTCTTGACTTCAGGTATATGTTTGCATTTTTCATTTGAATGTTTTATTTGTGAGTAGATGTTCTATTGATTCTTTTTTGAGCGAGGAGAGGAAATGAAGATTTTGTTCGTATCTGCAACACTACCACCGGAGGGAATGGCAACTGCAGGGATTATAGGAAATATTATGCTCGAAATGAAAAAAAGAGGCATAATTGTTTCAGGTCTAACATTTAAAAATCATATGAATGAACCGCTTGTTTCAAAGTGGAACGATATTAGTATTTATCATGCGAACTATGTCAGGGAATACGGATTCAGTTGTCAAACGGTCAGAGATTATTTTTTCAAAATTAGTAGAAAAATATATGATTGGACACACGAAGCAGATTTTTATCCATATAGGGAGTTGGCCGTTAAAGCTCTAGTAAAATCGTTAAAAAAAATAGATGCAGATGTTAATTACGATTTTATTATTTCTGTCGCAGCTTTTTTTGATTCAGTTGAAGCGGTAGCTCGATATAAGAAATCTGTAACTAAAGAAGCTGAATATGTGTTTTATCAATTGGATCCACTTCAAGAAAACTTGGCATTTAAAGAAATTAGTTCGAGTTGGTTAAAAGATTATGAAAAGTCTCTTTATGAACAATTTAACTTGGTCTTTACAACTAGAGAAATATATAAAATGAAAGTGGATAAACATTGGTCGCTAAATAATGTTGTTGCTGTTGATTATCCATGTGTTAACGTATGCTTGTCTAGCAGAAAAAGCTCGATAAGAAAACCAGAAAAGGAAATAAGATGTGTTTATGCTGGACTGTTGAATGATTGCATTCGCGATGCATCAACAGTTTTGGAAATTTTGTCACTTGTAAAATTTCCCTATATAACATATTACTTTATTGGTGAGGGGCAAGAAGAATTACTATATAGATATAGTGAAAATAAGCTAAAAAATCGTTTGCATATTCTTGGACAAATGCCTGCAACGAATTGTGAAGAATGGATTTTAAGTGCAGATTTTCTTTTGATTATCGGTAACAACGTTGATAGTCAAGTTCCTAGTAAAGTGTTTTCATATATGTCTTATGGATTACCTATTATTGCAACATATAAAACAAAAAACTGTTCGGCAAATATTTATTTGAACAAAATACCAAATGCTCTTTTAATTGATGAAACTGAAAAGAATGTCAATTTACTTGCAACTAAAATTGAAAACTTTGTGGCAGAATATGCTGGCACCAGATTGGAGTCTCAAGAAATAGAACGGTATGCAGATGTTTATACTGCTAAACATGTTGTTGATAAGTTTATTAGAGCCTTTGGAATCGCAAAGGGGAACGAAGTTAAGTAATTGGTTGGGAAGAAGGTGCAAATAGATGACCGAACAAGGTAAGGAAATCCGGGTGGTATCAATAAATCTGGCGAATATCGGAAGTACCGGAAAAATAGTTGAAAACATAAGGCAGGTTGGGAAAAAAGAAAATGTAACAGTTTATGCAGCTTATCCTCCTTCTGATGCGTGTAATTCCCAGAAGAACGGAGATATCTTAATTGGAGGAAAAATAGGAAGGTATAAGAGTTATCAAATGGCTTATTATACTGGTTTTAATGGATGCTTTTCTATTTTTGCAACAATAAAATTTCTTCGAACATTAGATAAGATACAGCCAAACGTAATTCATTTACATAATTTACATCACTCATATATTAATATTCCGCTGTTATTTGACTATATAAAGAAAAAGAGAATCCCTGTTATTTGGACACTGCATGATTGTTGGGCATTCACAGGACAGTGTGCGTATTTTACGTTATCTAAATGTGATAAATGGATTAATGGCTGTTATGCTTGTCCTAGCTATAAAGAATATCCGGATAGCATGGTTGACCGAACGGTAGTTATGTGGAAACAAAAGAAGAAATGGTTTAATAATGTGTCACAGATGATTATTGTGACACCCTCAAAATGGCTTGCTGATTTGGTAAAGAAGTCCTATTTAAAAAATTATAGGGTTCAAGTAATCAATAATGGAATTGATTTGTCCTTGTTTAAGCCGACACAAAGCAATTTCAGACAAAAACACAATATTCCGTTGAACGTCGTTATTGTCTTGGGAGTTGCTTTTGGGTGGGGGGTGCGCAAGGGTTTGGATGTTTTTATTGAGCTTGAAAAACGTTTGGATTCAAAGCTCTATAAGTTGGTATTGGTTGGAACAGATTCCAATATCGACAAACAATTACCCCCAAGCATTCTTTCAATTCATCGCACACAAAATCAGCATGAATTAGCTGAAATTTATACGGCTGCCGATTTGTTTGTGAATCCTACGAGAGAAGACAATTTCCCAACAGTTAATATTGAGTCGCTTGCGTGCGGAACGCCTGTTTTGACATTCGAAACGGGCGGAAGCTCTGAGATTATCGATGAATCTTGCGGAAAAAGCATTTGCGTAAATGATGTCAATGAACTGATACAGGAAATTGAAGAACAAAGAATGATGAGGAAATTTACATCTGAGAACTGTATAAAAAGGGCGCAGTATTTTAGTGATAAGGATAAATTTTCCGAATATATAAAGCTGTATAAAGATTTGGCGGATAAATAGAGGGATTAAATGGGAAAAAGTAGCACATTTAGTAATGCGGTGTGGATTATATTTTGTAGAATAATTCAGGCAGTTCTATCTCTTTTCGTTGGGATGTGGACCGCTAGGTATTTGGGACCATCAAATTATGGTCTTATTAATTATGCTTCATCTTTAGCGGCATTTGTAGCACCGATTGCATATCTTGGAATTAATGAAGTCCTTGTTTTGGATATTGTAAATAATTCTGATGAGGAAGGTGAAACTATGGGCACTGCGATGGGAATAAGTTTCTTGATGGCGATTGTATGTATGGTGGCTATCATAATCTTCGTTCTGTCAACGAGCCCCGATGAAGCCGAAACAAAAGTAGTTTGTGCCTTCTATAATATTGCATTGATTTTTCGGGCATTTCAGATTGTACAGTATTGGTTTCAAGCTAAATTGTTGTCTAAATACATATCAATTGCTTCGATTTTTGTTTACATAGTTGTTTCTGCCTTCAAAATTTATTTATTGATTACAGGTAAGAGCATTTTGTGGTTTGTTGCGTGCTGTCTGCTAGATGAAGCGTTAATTATGGTAACGACACTTGTGATTTATCATAGGCTTGGTGGAGGAAAATTGTCGTTTTCCAAAAAGGCAGCATTCAGATTGATTTCTAAAAGTAAGAGTTTTATTATTCCAAGCCTTATGATTACAATTTTTGCGCAAACAGATAGAATAATGCTGAAACTTATGGTGGATAACGCTGCTGCAGGTATCTATTCGGCGGCAATAACATGCGCTAATATGTTTTCATTTGTTTTTGTGGCAATAATTGATTCATTTAGACCATCCATTTTTTCATGGCGTAAGAGCAGCATTGAAATATACGAAACAAGAGTTAAACAGTTAAATTCTATAGTTATATATCTTTCGGTGTGCCAGTGCATTGGCTTTATGGTACTTGCAAGACCTGCGATTTATATTTTATATGGTATTGAATATATGGAGGCTACGGGTGTTCTTCGAGTTTTAATTTGGTATACATTATTTTCATATTTGGGTGCGGTTCGTAATATCTGGGTGCTTGCAGAGGGAAGAGAAAAGTATCTTTGGGTTATTAATGTTGTTGGAGCATTTTTTAACGTAGTAGCTAATTATATGCTTATTCCTATATATGGATCAATAGGAGCTGCAGGAGCATCTCTATTGACTCAGTTCGTCACAAATGTTGTTATGTGTATAATCTTAAAGCCGTATAGGCACGGAGTCAAATTGATGATTGCTGGTTTAAATCCAAAATACATTCTTGAATTATCAAATATGAGAAAAAAGAGAAGGAGGTGAATTTGGTGGGATTTCGCAGACGATGCTTTAATTTTTTGTTTGAAGATATTTTTAAATATAAAGGCTTTGGCGCATGTGGTAAGAATGTTGTTATGCCAGATGGGTTTAAAGCTTTTGGAAAGAGCAATCTCTATCTTAAGGATGACATTAGCATTGGTATTAATAATGTATTTATATGTACGCGTGCAGAGATTAGGATTGGAGAGCATGTAATGTTTGGACCTGGTGTAACAATCATTACTGGTAATCACCGCATAAATGTTATTGGGAAGTACATGACAGAGTTAACTGATGCTGAGGGGGGGGGTACCCGCTAAGCTCATAAAGTATAGATTTTCGGAAAATGAAATTGAACAGCATGAAATGCTGATAGCGAAAAGATAGCTTTTTAAAAAGGTTTGAGCACAGTGCGATCATTTATTTGAATGCATTGTGTTACATATATATATTTAATAGGAGGAAAAATAAAAATGTCAGCATTTAACAACAAAACCCTTATGATCACAGGTGGAACCGGTTCTTTCGGTTCCACCGTTTTAAAACACTTTTTAGATTCGGATTTAAAGGAAATCCGAATCTTCTCCCGGGATGAGAAGAAGCAGGACGATATGCGTCATGAGCTTCAGGCGAAGCATCCGGAAAACGCCAACAAAGTAAAATTTTATATCGGCGATGTCCGCAACCCCCAGTCCGTTCGCGATGCGATGCCGGGGGTTGATTATATTTTCCACGCTGCGGCATTGAAGCAGGTGCCGTCCTGCGAGTTTTTCCCGATGCAGGCGGTTCAGACTAATATCATCGGAACCGACAACGTGCTTCATGCTGCCATTGACGCAGGGGTGGAAAAGGTTGTCTGCCTGTCCACGGACAAGGCGGCTTATCCTATCAATGCGATGGGGATTTCCAAAGCGATGATGGAGCATGTGATATATGCCAATGCCCGCGTTGCTGCGGAGCGCGGCGGGACGACCATCTGCTGCACCCGTTACGGCAACGTTATGTGCAGCCGCGGCAGCGTGATACCGCTGTTTATCGAGCAGATACGTTCCGGTAATCCTATCACGATCACAGACCCGAACATGACGCGCTTTTTGATGAATCTGGACGAGGCGGTAGACCTTGTCATGTTTGCATTCGAGCATGCGAATCCGGGCGACCTGTTTGTCCAGAAAGCGGACGCTTCCACCATCGGCGACCTGGCGAAGGCAGTGCAGCAGCTCTTCGGGGATACCGGAACGAATATCATCGGGACCCGTCACGGAGAAAAGCTGTTTGAGACGCTCATGACAAGGGAAGAGCGTCTGCGCAGCGAGGATATGGGCGATTACTTCCGTGTGGCTGCGGATAACCGCGACTTAAACTATGACAAATTTGTGGTAAAGGGCGAGGTGCAGACGATGGCGGATGAATCTTATACGAGCCACAACACCAGACGTCTGGATGTGGAAGGGACTGTGAAAAAAATCCTGACCACAGATTATGTACAGGAAGAACTGCAGGGAATCCGTCATAACTGACAGGAGGGGCAGCCATGAAAGAAAAACTCCTTTTGGTGGGCGCAGGAGGCTTTGGAAGGATCGTGTTGGAACATGCGATGCAGGAGTTTGACTGCGCCTTTGTGGATGACGGATGGGAAACGGGAAAGACCGTTTGCGGAGCGCCGGTCGTCGGACATGTATCTGACCTGGCGCTCCTTTTTGACGAGTACCAAAAGCTCGTGGTAACGGTGGGAAACAATGCCTTCCGGGAAAAGATTTATGCACAGGCGGCACATATCGGTTATTCTTTCCCGAATATCATTTGTAAGAGCACCTATATCAGTCCGTTTGCCCGGCTTGGCACAGGCTGTGTCATATTAAACAATGCGGTCGTGCAAAACGGCGCGTTTGTCGGAAACGGCGCGCTACTGAATCCGGGAGTGGAGATCCATGCGGATGCGGCGGTCGGGGATTACGCGCTGATTTACGCCAATTCTGTCGTTCGCACGGGTGCGTCTGTCGGAAACCGGGTGCGTATCGGCAGCAACGTGACGGTCGGGAACCGGGCAAAGGCGGCGGATGATTCGGACATAGCGGACGGCGCCGTACTGAGGAAAGGATGAGGTGAGAGAGTGAATATTCTGATAACGGGAGCAAAGGGCATGGTCGGGACTGCCCTTGTCAATAATCTGAAAAATATCAGGGATGGGAAGAATAAGACCCGTTCAAATTTATGCGTGGAAGAGATATATGAATACGATGTGGATTCCACGGCACAGGAGCTGGAGGAATATTGCCGGAAAGCAGATTTTGTATTTAATCTTGCCGGGGTAAACCGGCCCGAAAACGACGACGATTTTATGAAGGGGAATTTCGGATTTGCATCCGACCTTTTGGGGTGTCTGAAAAAATACGAAAATCGGGCTCCTATCATGCTGTCCTCCTCGATTCAGGCGACGCTGGCGGGGCGCTTTGGCAACAGCGAATACGGAAGGAGCAAAAAGGCGGGAGAAGAGCTGTTTTTTGAATATGAAAAGGAAACGGACGCGAAGGTGGCGGTTTACCGTTTCCCGAACCTGATGGGGCACAGCCGTCCGAAATACAACAGCGCAGTGAGCACGTTCTGCTGGGCGGTGGCGAACGACGAGCCGTTCACTGTCAATGACCGGAGCACGGAGCTGGAGCTTTTGTATATCGACGACCTTGTGGAGGGGCTGTTCGACCTGCTGGAGGGAAAGGAGCAGCGCTGCGAATTTGACGGCGTGGAGACTGTTCTTTGTGAAAACGGGCGTTATTGCTGCGTTCCGGTCACACACCGGGCAACGCTGGGAGAGATCGTAGACCTGCTGGAGGAATTTAAGGAACAGCCGGTCAGCCTGATGATGCCGAAGATGGAGGAAGGCTCCTTTGCAAAAAAACTGTTTTCCTTATATCTGACATATCTTCCAAAAGAAAAGTTCAGATACGGGATGAAGATGAACATGGATGAGCGCGGCTCTTTTACAGAGCTTGTCCATACGAAGGACTGCGGGCAGGTTTCTGTCAATATCAGCCGTCCGGGCATTACAAAAGGGCAGCACTGGCATAACAGCAAGTGGGAGATATTCATTGTCGTTGCGGGACACGGGCTGATACAGGAGCGCAACATCAATACGGGGGAAATGGTGGAGTTTGAGGTTTCCGGCGAAAAGATAGAGGCGGTCTATATGATCCCCGGCTGGACGCACAATATCATCAACCTGTCGGATACGGAAGACCTTGTAACGGTCATGACGTGCAATGAGATTTTTGACCCGGGACATCCGGATACATTTTTTGAAGCAGTGTGAACAAGGAGAAGAACGATGTCTGATTACAGTAATATATCATTTAAAAATAATGGGAGATTAAAGCTTCTCATCATCGTGGGGACCCGGCCGGAGATCATCCGTCTGGCTGCGGTGATAAACAAGACCCGGAAATATTTTGATGTGCTCCTGGCTCACACGGGGCAGAATTATGACTATAACTTAAACGGCGTATTTTTCCACGACCTGGAGCTGGAGGACCCGGACGTATATCTGAATGCGGTCGGCGCAGACCTTGGCGAAACGATGGGGAATATCATCGCGGAGTCCTATAAGCTGATGGCAGCGGTAAAACCGGATGCGGTACTGGTGCTGGGCGATACGAACAGCTGCCTGTCCGTGATAGGGGCGAAGCGTTTGCACATCCCGATATTTCACATGGAAGCGGGAAACCGCTGCAAGGACGAGTGTCTGCCGGAGGAGACGAACCGCCGCATCGTAGACATCATTTCCGATGTAAACATGGCGTATTCCGAGCATGCCCGCCGCTATCTGGCGGATACCGGACTGCCGAAGGAGCGTACCTATGTGACCGGTTCTCCGATGGCGGAGGTGCTTCATCAGAACCTTGAAAAGATCGAGGCGTCGGATATCCATTCCCGTCTGGGGCTGGAAAAAGGCAGGTATATTTTGCTGTCAGCCCATCGGGAGGAAAATATCGATACGGAAAAGAATTTTATGTCGCTGTTTACGGCGGTCAACAGGATGGCGGAAAAATATGATATGCCGATCTTATATTCCTGTCATCCCCGCAGCCGCAACCGTCTGGAGACATCCGGGTTTGAGCTGGACAGCCGCGTGATACGGCATGAGCCTTTGGGCTTCCATGACTATAACTGCCTGCAGATGAATGCGTTTGCGGTCGTTTCTGATTCGGGTACGCTCCCTGAGGAAAGCAGCTTTTTTACGAGCGTGGGACATCCTTTCCCGGCAGTCTGCATCCGTACCAGTACGGAGCGTCCGGAAGCGCTGGATAAGGCGTGTTTCATCCTTGCGGGGATAGACGGGGACAGTCTTTTACAGGCGGTGGACGTGGCGGTGGAGATGAACCGCAGTGGGGACATGGGTATCCCGGTGCCGGATTATGTGGATGAAAATGTTTCGGATAAGGTTGTAAAGCTCATCCAGAGCTACACAGGCGTTGTGAACAAGATGGTCTGGAGAAAAAATTAATGGAAACGTTGATTTATTCGGCGTTTGGCATATAGTCGGGGGAAGATAGCAGTAAGTTGGACACCATAGGGAAACGAGGAGGAAAATAGCATGGAACAGTTGGCGATTTTTGGAGGGAGCCCGGTAAGGAACACCCCAATCTATTACGGAAGACAGTGCATCGAACAGATGGATATCGATGCTGTGGAAAAGGTGTTGCGCAGCGATCTTGTGACCTGCGGGCCGAAGGTTGCAGAGGCAGAAAAAAAGATATGTGAAGTGACCGGGGCAAAGTATGCGGTTGTCGTAAGCAGCGGAACGGGCGCGCTCCATCTGGCGGCTATGGCTGCAGGGATAAAAAAAGGCGATGAAGTGATCGTAACGCCCATGACCTTCGCCGCCTCAGCAAACTGTATTTTGTACTGCGGCGGGACTCCGGTTTTTGCGGACATCAAGCCGGATACTTATAATATCGACCCGGAAAGCATCCGGGCGCATATCACGGAAAAAACAAAGGCAGTGGTCGCAGTCGATTATACCGGACAGGCTGTGGAGCTGGATGAGATACGGGAAATCTGCAGGGAGCACGGACTTGTGCTGATAGAGGATGCAGCCCATTCCATCGGGACAAGATACAAAGGGAGAAAGGTCGGCAGCATTGCGGATCTGACGACATTCAGCTTCCATCCGGTAAAAACGGTGACTGCCGGAGAAGGCGGCGCGGTCACAACAAATGACGAGCAGACGTACCGCAGACTTTTGAGACTTCGCTCCCACGGTATCACCCGTGAACAGGACGAGATGGTAAATCCCTCGGATGCGCTCTGGTATAACGAGCAGGTGGAGCTGGGCTACAATTACAGGATGACAGATTTTCAGGCGGCGCTTCTGATAAGCCAGCTGAGCCGTCTGGATTTGTTTATAGCAAGAAGAAAAGAAATTGTGAAGCGTTATGATGAAATATTTTCTCAAATGCCGGAATTAATTATTCAAAAAGAAATTGAGGATTCTGATACAGCAAGACATTTGTATGTGATTCAATTGAATCCTGAACTTCTGAATTGCAGCAGGCGGGAATTTTTTGATGCACTGTACGCGGAGAATGTCTGCCCTCAGGTACATTATCTTCCTGTTTATATGCATTCATATTATCAGAAACTCGGATATAAGCAGGGACTGTGTCCTGTTGCAGAAAAATTGTATGAAAACATTATGAGTATTCCTCTTTATTATGGATTGACAGATGAAGATGTGGAAACAGTGATAGAAGCAGTAAAAAAGGTAGTAGAGTATTATAGAAAATAAAGAGTGATTAATTTAAGGAGCATTGCCTGTTTTGACCTGCGGACTTTCATTTATAATGATAATTCGGACCTGAACGAATCATGTTCGTTTAGAAAGAGCGGGCAGCTTTGAATTTTTTTCCATTGCTTTCTATATGAGGCAACGATTGTTTACAGACAGGCTAAAACACTTACTACTGAGTTTTAATAAAATTTTTACTTGTCCTCCTGCCCTCCGTGTGCTAAGCTGTATATGAGCATAAATTTCACAAAGAATCCGGGCATTCAAGCCATTTCTTTTTTACAGCGGACGGCGGCAATCCTTGCAGCGCGCTGAATCTACATTCTTTTCGGAACTCTATGCTTAATACTCAATCACAAACAACAGGCAGGAAGAACGAAGAGAAAGGGACGGGTGCGCCATAGGCGGCACTGTGCTTTACGATACCTTTGTCTATGGAAGGAGTTTCCTGCCGCCACAAAGACAGGGGAATTGTTGTTTATGTAATGCGGCTGTTGACAGGCTTGCCGACAAACAACAACCTCTGCGGCACAAGGAGGGCTAAAGAACGGGACAGGCTGACACTGTAACCAAAGCATACATGCGCAGAAACGCCGTGTTTGCAGATGCGTTCAATTACCTGCTCTATGATGGAAGAGCGGTCATTAACCCGCACAATTTAAAGGAGATAGATCCGACCGAGATCGCGCTGCCGTTTGGGGCGCGGGACGGGAAGGAAAACAGGAAACAGAAGGAGGAAACGGTACAGAAATATCGCGACTTACTAAAATCTGCCGTAATCATGGAGGATGGGAAGACGGCGTATGTGCTGCTGGGGATCGAGAACCAGACCGACATCCACTATGCGATGCCTGTAAAGAATGCGATTTACGACGCCCTGCAGTATGGCAGGCAGGTCTCGGACATCGCAGCGAGACACCGGGCAGATCGGAAGAAGCATTCGGAAACGGAAAAGAAGGTGTCGGGTGGCGAATATCTTTCCGGTTTTTACAAAGAAGACCGGCTGACACCGGTGATCACGCTTGTGATCCATTTCGGGG